>OBJF01001515.1_pt1 | contig 20213 bp, 15 predicted proteins | sample 1519091 | NCBI WGS metagenome assembly OBJF01 (sample SAMEA2452124, study PRJEB22498) | human gut metagenome | biome: human feces; feature: human gut; material: feces | place: Australia | collected 2012
TGCTGTGTTTCCGGGTGCTGACGGATTATCTGCATCTGCTGGAAGATTGGAAAGTGCGGTATGCACCCAAAACACCGGAGGAGGCTCTGGATGATCGTTTTGTGGAAGCCTGCCAGATGCACTGTCCTATCGAATATATGGCAGATGTGCTGACCGTGGGTGATCTGGAAGAGCGGGTGGCATTGGTGGACGAGCTGATGAAGGAGGGAAAAATTACTTTTCTGCAAGAGTACATCACACGAAAGAAAAAGGAGGTGGCGCACCATGGCGAAGAACCGGAAAACGCCTGATATGAATTTGCCTGTCTGGTTTGATGGGCAGAACATCAACGAAGCTCTGTTTTGTGAAGAATTTCTGCATGAGCGCAGAATCATCTTCGCAAACGGAGCTTTTTTTACGCCCGATGGTCGAGTGACGGACGATCTCCCACTGCGTGGGGAGATTTACGACAAGCTGAAATTCTGTGCCGTGAACAACATCCCCCGGAAGATCACCAACATTCTGGAAGTGCTGAAACTGGAAGCGCAAGTGCCGGACTTTCCACCGGAGCAGGATCGGATTCATTTGTCCAACGGTACGCTGCTATTGAACGGCACATTTACCGAGGGCAGACCGGCTATCGTGCGAAGCCGTCTGCCTGTTGTCTACAATCCCGATGCTCCTGCGCCCGTGATCTGGCTGAACTTTTTGAATGGACTGCTCCATGCGGAAGACATTCCCACCTTGCAGGAGTTTATCGGTTATTGCCTGATCCCCTCCAACAAAGGACAGCGCATGATGGTGATTAAGGGCAACGGTGGCGAGGGTAAATCCCAAATCGGTGCGGTGCTTTCGGCTATCTTTGGCACAAACATGAAGGACGGCAGCATCGGCAAGATTTCTGAAAACCGCTTTGCCCGTGCCGATCTGGAGCACATCCTGCTGTGCGTAGATGATGATATGCGGATGGAAGCTCTGCGCCAGACCAACTATGTAAAATCCATCGTGACAGCACAAGGCAAGATGGATTTGGAACGTAAAGGCAAGCAGAGTTATCAGGGCTGGATGTTCGCCCGGCTGCTGGCATTCAGTAACGGTGATCTGCAAGCCCTGTATGACCGCAGTGACGGATTTTATCGCAGACAGCTTGTGCTGACCACCAAGGAAAAGCCGGTGGACAGAGCTGACGATCCTGATCTTGCAGAGAAGATGAAAGCTGAAGCCGAGGGTATCTTCCTGTGGGCATTTGAAGGCTTGCAGCGGCTTGTTGCCAACAACTTTAAGTTTACGGAGAGTGACCGTATCCGGGAAAACCGGGAAGCGGTCAAACGTGACAACAACAATATCTTTGATTTCATGGATTCCGAGGGATACATCCGGCGTAAAGCGGATGCGTCCATCAGCTCCAAGGATTTCTATGAAATCTATCGGATGTGGTGCGAGGAAAATTCTCTTGCTCCGCTGAAAGCCCGCAGCTTCAGCGACGCCATGATTGCCAATGCCAAGAAATTCAATCTGGAGCATTGCAACAACATCACCAACTCAGCCGGACGGCGGGTGTGGGGATTCATGGGAGTGGAAGCCATTGCACGACCTCATATAAATGGGTTTTACGGAGATTCGCCGTGTACGTACGTACCGGAGGACATTCCGGAGGAATGGCGGCAGGTCGAGTAAATCCCATTGCTGGTACGTATGTACGCAGCAAAAGAGCGTGAAACGCTTGTTATAGAAACAGCACACATCCTCTCGTTCGGGCTGTTTCTATGTCCACAGGCTTTTGAAAAAGTGTCTGTGGACACCGACTGCAAGAGGAAGTTGACACAGAACAGCTTCATGCAGACGGGCTGACCATGGGAAAAGGCGCAGACATTTTCGCCTTGGTCAGCAGAGGTCACCGCAGTGACCGCATTCCCCCTCGGGAGAGCCCTCGGAGAGCCCACGGCACTTTGCAGCCAGTATGGATGAAAGTGTCATAGTGGGTTATTACACTTTGAAAAAGTGCCGTTCTCCAGCCTTCCGCTGTCTGCAAATCTCAAAGAAAGGAAAAATCCAATGGCAAGAAATGATGGAATAGACCGTACCGTAGCCAGAAATCAGGACTTGGAAACACCGGCTGATGTGGCGAAGGTACAGGAACACAATGAGCGTGAAAAGGACAGCTACAGCAATCAGGACATCGTGCCGGAACGCACTTCTCTGAACGTTCATTTCAAAGCACCCACGGACGATTATGTAAAAATGTTTGAGCAGATGGAACAGGATGGCGTGATCTCCACCAGAGGTCTGAAACCGGATGCCGTCAAATACGGTGAGTTGATCTTTGATGTGAACTCTGCTTACTTCTACAATCACGGCGGCTATGAATTTGCAAAACAGTTTTATGCCGATGCCTATAAAGCCGCCGTGGAGATCGTAGGCGGTGAGCAGTATATCCTATCCGCTGTGATGCACGCCGACGAGCGCAACCAGGCAATGTCCGAAGCTCTGGGCGAAGATGTGTACCACTACCACCTTCATGTGGTTTATATCCCGGTGGTAGAGAAGCAAATTCTGTGGTCGAAGCGATGTAAGGATGAATCCCTCCGGGGAACGGTAAAGGAAACGATCACGCAGGTCAGCCGCAGTAAAAAATGGGAGTCCAAGCCGGTGCTTGACAAGGATGGTAATCCAATGTTGAACGCAAAAGGAAAAAAGATTTTGAAGTCGTCCTACAGTGTGTTGCAGGATGACTTTTTTCATTTCATGCGAAATGCCGGATATACCGATGTGGAGCGTGGAGAGCGTGGCAGTACAGAGGAACATCTGACTGTGACCCAGTTCAAGGTGCAGGCAGAACAGCAGCGCTTGGAAGCTGTGACCGGGCAGGTGGCACAGGCGAAGCGGGGGTTGGAGAATGCCAAAGCTGCCACGGAGAAACAGAAAAAGAAACTGGAAGCTCTGCAAAAGGAAACCAAAACAGCAAAGACCGTTGCTCTGACGGTGCAGGAGATTGAAACGATGGGAAAGAAAGCCACATTCGGAAATAATATCACGCTGACACCGGATGAATGCGACACGCTCAAACGCTATGCGGTCAACGGCATTATCGCCAATGCTGACAACAAGCGCTTGAAGGAGAAACTGGCTTCCGCTGAAAAGACGGTTTCCATCTGGAAACAGCGGTATGAAGCAGTAAGCGAAAAATATATGGAACTGAAACAGAAAGCCCAGCCTTTTCTGGATGCACTGGAAATTGCATCCGAAAGGGTTCGGGCTTTTATCAATTCTATCCTCATCAGAGGAAAGGAAACGCAGGAACACAAACACCCTGCCCAGAAGCGTGGACAGGATATGGAACTTTGATGGAGGAATTGCCTATTGAAGAAATATTATGAGGAAGCGAAATATAATGCGGCATTTGACCGCTGTGTGGATGTTATGAGCCAGATGCTCCAGAAGTACGGGCATCAGGTTTTGGATAAATTAGAGCAGGATACTCCACAAACGGTGGAGTGTTCCAAGGATGATAAGCAAGCGCAGCCTTTGACGGATAAGGCTGCGTAAAAATTTACAATTTACACGTTGCGTACTTGTTGTGGCTATGCTATAATATGTACGCAACGTGTATTTTTGCTTTTTTGGAGAAAAGACGAATGGATTGTAAAAACAGAATTATTAAGTTGCGTGAAAGCACAGGACTGAACCGGAAAGATTTTTGCAAGCTCGTCCATATTCCTTACCGGACTATGACCGAGTGGGAATTGGACAACCGCCATGCACCGGATTATGTGCTTAGACTTTTGGAGTATTATATCCGCAACGAGGGATTGATGGTAAAAGAAATGAGCGAAGGAGGTAGCGATTCTGAAAAAGAAGCAACTTAAATGTTATCTATATACGAGAGTGTCCACCTCCATGCAGGTAGACGGATACAGCTTGGATGCCCAGCGGGACAAGTTGCGGAAGTATGCGGCATACGAGGATATGGTCGTTGCCGGGGAGTATTCTGACGAAGGATTTTCCGGCAAGAACATCCAAGGGAGGCAGGAGTTTCAACGGATGCTGAACGACATCCAGGACTGCAAAGACGGCGTTTCCTATGTGCTTGTCTTTAAGCTCTCCAGATTTGGCAGAAATGCAGCCGATGTTCTGAACTCTTTGCAGCTCATGCAGGATTTTGGTGTCAACCTGATTTGCGTGGAGGATGGCATTGACAGCTCCAAGGATGCCGGAAAGCTGATGATCTCTGTGCTGTCTGCGGTGGCAGAGATTGAGCGAGAAAATATCCGCACACAGACAATGGCAGGACGGGAGCAAAAGGCTCGTGAGGGCAAATGGAACGGCGGTTTCGCTCCCTATGGATACAAACTGGAAAACGGAAACCTTGTCATTGCAGAGGATGAAGTGGAAGTTATCCGAGTAATCTATGATCGTTATATTCATACAAACGAGGGTGTTGCAGGAGTTGCAAAATATCTGAACCGCAATGGTTATGTAAAGAAACTAAGACAGAATAATACCATTCCGGGATTTTCAAGAGATTTTGTGAAAAATGTATTGTACAATCCTGTTTATATGGGAAAGATTGCTTACGGCAGACGAAGAACAGAAAAGAAACAGGGTACAAGAAACGAGATGCACGTGGTTGAGCAGTCGGAGTTCCCGGTTTATGAAGGGCAGCACGAAGCTATCATTTCCGAAGAAGATTGGTATCTGGCACAGGAAAAGCGCAAGATCAATTCCTTTAAGCGGGAAAAGGTCAACAATCCAGACCACGCACACATCCTGTCCGGTATCTTGAAATGCCCATGCTGCGGAAAGAGTATGTACGGCAATATTGCCAAGGCTCATAGCAAGGACAAGAAAACACGGTATTATTACTACTGCAAAAATACAGTTACGCCGACAGGGCATGAGTGCAGTTTCCGGCTGAATATCGAACAGACAGAGATCAACAAATTTGTGGCGAAGATTATTTCCGCTATGGTCAACAATCCCCGATTTGTAGAAGCAATTCAAGCGAAAATCGGAACAGCGGTTGATACAGAGGATATGGAAAAGCAGATCGCCGTCCTGCAAGGGCAGCTAAAGCAAGCCTTTGGAACGAAAAGCCGCTTGGAGCGTCAGATGGATACCTTGGACATCAACGATGCCCACTATGACAGAAAGATTTTGGACTTGCAACGCCGCTATGATGAGCAGTATGATACGATAGAGGAAATCGAAGTTCAGATTGGCGAATTGCAAAGTCAGATACGCAGTATCCAGCAGGAGAAAATATCCGGCGATAACATTTATCGGCTCTTACTGGCATTTGATGAAGTCTACCATTCCGCAACGGAAGCAGAACAGAAAGAGTTTATGAAAGCCTTTATTGAGCGAATTGAGATGTTCCCGGAAAAGAGAAAAGACGGAAGCTGGATAAAGAAGATTGTATTCAATTTCCCTGTGCCTGTTGATGGCGAGGAAGTGAAAGAACTTCCCTTGGAAACTGAAACAACCGTCGAGACGGTTGTACTGCTTTCCCACAAAAAGCCCGACAGTCATATCAACGTAAAAGTGGAGTTTGGCGAGGGTGAAGGCAAAGTTCCGTTAAAGGAAATCTCCAAACGGGCAGAAGCATATAAGCCAAAAGAGCGGGTTACATATAAAATGATAAAGGAGTACATAGAGGCAAAATACGGCTTCAAAGTACATACAGCATATATTGCAGAGGTTAAGAGAGATTTAGGCTTGCCGATGTATGATGCCCCCAATGCGGTAGAGGAATTAAAGCAGCCGAGGAAACATCCGACAGCAGAAAAGGTAGAAGCAATTAAAGACGCATTGAAACATTTTGAGGTAATCTAAACGGATAAGCGTATCATTAGAAATGGTGGTACGCTTATTTTTTCGCTCAAATTTGCACCTTTGAACAGTTTTGGGATTCTATATATAATGAAACCAGAAACGGAGGTGCTGTTTATGAGAGAGCAGACATATCACATATATCTGGATAGTCGCCAAAAGACAACCTTATTACATAGCCTTGTAGAGCTGAAAAATCAGCTTATACAACAAGGCAGATATACGGACTGCGTTGATGAGCTTATCTTCAAAGTCATAAACGCACCTGTTAAGAGGTTGAGAATTGAATATGTTTAACCCAAAAGGTTGAGCCGCTTATTCTTATTTTAGAGTAAGCGGCTTTTTTGCGTTCTCCACCGATTTACATAGCCGCCTTGACAAAGCGGCTAAATTTATGCGAAAGGAGGACGCACAAATGTCAAATTGCAAAGTAATTGCTCTGACCAATCAGAAAGGCGGTGTCGGCAAGACCACAACGGCGGTCAATCTGGGCGTGAGCTTGGCACAGCAAGGCAAAAAAGTCCTGCTTGTCGATGCGGATGCACAGGCTAACCTCACAATGTCACTTGGCTATCCACGACCAGACGATTTACCCATATCCCTTGCCACCATTATGCAGGACATCATCGACGATAATCCCATAGATGTTCAGAAAGGTATCCTGCACCACGGTGAGGGCGTTGACTTGTTACCCTCTAACATTGAGCTATCTGGTCTGGAAGTAAGGCTTATTAACGCTATCAGCCGTGAGCGTGTTCTAAAGACCTGTATGAACGAGGTCAAAAAGAATTATGATTATGTGCTTATCGACTGTATGCCGAGCTTGGGAATGTTGACAATCAACGCATTAGCGGCGGCTGACAGCGTGATTATCCCCACGCAGCCGCATTATCTTTCAGCGAAAGGTCTGGAGCTGTTGCTACGCTCCGTGTCAAAAGTCAGGCGGCAAATCAATCCCCACCTGCGGATTGACGGTATCTTAATGACGATGGTAATGCCACGCACCAACATTTCTAAGGGAGTGACTGCATTGGTAAAGAGTGCATACGGTCAGAACATCAAAGTCTTTGATGCCCAGATACCGCACTCCATCCGTGCAGTTGAAGCTACGGCAGAGGGAAAAAGCATTTTCACTTATGACAAAAGCGGAAAGGTTGCCGCAGCTTATGAGCAGTTCGGAAAGGAGGTGGCGGACATTGGCGAGAAGCAAAGAAACAAAAATCGAGCTGACCGCTTACGATGACCTGTTTGAAACAGACCAGAGCCGTGAAGAAGCGAAGCTCAGCAAGATAAGGGATATTCCCATTTCAGAAATTGACGAGTTCCCAGACCATCCGTTTAAGGTTTTCATTGACGAGGATATGGAGCAGCTTGTCGATAGTATTAAACGAAATGGTGTAATGACTCCTGCGACTGTTCGGCTCAAAGAGGACGGACGGTATGAGCTTATCAGCGGACACAGGCGGAAAAAGGCGTGTGAGCTTGCAGGATTGGAAACGCTGAAATGCGAGGTTAAGGATTTAAGCCGTGATGAAGCCATTATTGTAATGGTGGAGAGTAACTTGCAGAGGTCAACTATTCTTCCGAGTGAGAAAGCCTTTGCCTATAAAATGCGGCTTGAAGCGATGAACAGACAAGGACAGCGTAACGATTTAACTTATTCTCCAATGGATAATAAGTTAAAAGGAACAACATCAGCACAAAGAATAAGTGAAAAAAGCGGTGACAGTCAACCGCAAATTTACCGCTATATCCGCCTTACCGAGCTTGTTCCCGAAATCTTGCAAATGGTCGATGACAGGCAGATTGCTTTTCGTCCTGCGGTGGAAATCTCTTATCTGCCCGAAGAACAGCAATACACTCTGCTTGAAGCTATGGAGTACAGCGACGCTACCCCGTCACTTGCACAGGCTATCAAAATGAAGAAGTTTATGCAGGATGATAAGCTCACAGACGAGGTTATCCAATCCATTATGGAGGAGGAAAAACCTAACCAGAGGGAGAAGCCTGCCTTTCGTGATGAACGGATAACCAAGCTCATACCAAAGTCTGTTCCCAGAGGGCAGGAATCGGACTTTGTTGTGAAAGCGTTGGAGTTTTACAACCGCCATTTGCAGCGGAGCAAAGACCGTGAACGATAGCCACACACCGAGGGTGAGGTCTGCCTGTTTGCGGTGGATAGCCATATTTTCGGCTTCCCCCTCTCCACACCTCTCCCTCTAACTACTACCAGTAACTATCCGAAAAAAGAAAATATATGAGCTGCCAACAGGCGGCTTTTTTCGGTTGGTAAGGAAAATTCAACTCAACAATAACAGGAGGTAAACGATGAAATTTCGTAGATTATTCAAAAAGGCTGCGGCTACTCTTATGGCTGCGGTCACGGCATTGTCCGTCCTGCCTGCGACAACGGCGTTTGCTGCGGGCGATATAGGCACGATTTCTTTTGCCCACACCTATGACAGCAGCGGGAATGCGATGAGATACAATTCAAGTGCTGTCTTTGACGGCTATACCGCAGGCGGTACGGGAGAATACAAATACCGTATGTTTGTGGACGGAGAAAATGCGTTCTGTATTCAGCCGGGCGTACCGCTGAAAACAGGAAATACCTTGAAAAAGGCTTCCTCAGACACTTGGAACGCCCTTTCTGCAAACCAGAAAAAAGCGGTAGGGCTTGCCCTGCTCTATGGGTATCAGGGCAACCGCAGTCATCTGTCGGGAAGTGATGATGAAAAGTGGCTTGCGACACAGACTCTTGTATGGGAGTTTGTAACAGGCTGCCGTGAAGCCACAGGCTCATATAAGCAGAACAGCACAAAGGCGTACAGTCTGCACTTCGGCTCAAATTATCCAAACAGCGGAGCAAAGGCTGCCTATGACCAGATTGTTTCTCTGATGGCAAAGCATAATACCATTCCGAGCTTTATGTCGGGCGGAAAAAATGATATTACCAAAGAGCTTGCCTATAAGGACGGAAAGTACAGTATCACGCTGACGGACAAAAACGGTGTCCTTTCCGATTACAGCTTTTCAAGCTCTGACGGAAATGTAAAGGTGTCAAGGTCTGGCGATAAGCTGACAATCAGCTCTGCCGCTGCCGTTTCTGGCTCTGTCCGTATCACGGCAAAGCGAAACGGCGTGCCGACAGTCAGTGACAGTGCAAAGATGATTGCTTACGGCGACCCGAACTTGCAGGATTTGGTAACGGGCGTTGAGAACGCCGATACGGTTGCCGCATATCTCAACATTGAAACGCCGACAGGCACGATTGCCCTGAAAAAGACTTCCGAGGACGGCGTTGTCGGCGGTATTCAGTTTAATATCAAGGGCGATAACTTCAACAAGACCGTAACGACAGACAAAGACGGAAATATTACCGTGGAGGGCTTATTCCCTGCCACTTATACCATTACCGAACAGTCCATTGACCGTTACGAACCGCAGAAATCCCAGACTGTAACCCTTATTGGTGGAAAAACGACCACGGTAAACTTCAACAACACCTTGAAGCGTGGCTCTCTGGAGGTTATCAAAAATTCCGAGGACAATCTGGTAGAGGGTGTGAAGTTCCACCTTTACGGAACATCTTTAAGCGGCTTGCCTGTTGACGAATATGCCGTGACCGACGCAAAGGGTGTGGCGAAATTCTCTGATGTCCTTATCAGCGGAGATACGCCGTATGTGGTTGAGGAAGTGGATACGGCTATCCGCTATGTCGTTCCTGCATCCCAGACAGCACCGATTGAATGGGAAAAGGTCACAAGTCGTACCTTTGTGAATGTGCTGAAAAAGTTCAATGTGACCGTGACAAAAACGGATGCAGAAACAGGCACACCGCAGGGCGACGCTTCTCTTGCAGGTGCAGTTTACGGTATCTACAAGGGTGAAGAACTCATTGACACCTACACCACAGATGAAAATGGACAGTTTACCACAGAGTATTATGTCTGCGGTGATGACTGGACTATCCGAGAAATCAGTCCGTCCGAGGGTTATCTGCTTGACCCGACCGTTCACAAGGTTGGTGCAGAGCCAGAGCTTTATACCGTGGAATATAACTCTGCAAAAAATGATGTAAATGAGCAGGTTATCAAGGGTAACATTGCCATTATCAAGCACACCGATGATGGCGAAACCCAGATTGAAACGCCCGAAGTCGGGGCGACCTTTGAAGTCTATCTGAAATCGGCAGGCAGCTTTGAGAACGCAAAGGAAACCGAGCGTGATGTCCTCACTTGTGATGAGAACGGCTTTGCCCAGACAAAGGATATGCCATACGGTATCTACACCGTTCACCAGACCTCTGGTTGGGAGGGGCGTGAGCTGATGAAGGACTTTGATGTGTTTATCAGTGCTGACGGGCAGACCTACCGTTTTCTAATCAACAACGCCAACTTTGAAAGCTATATCAAGATTGTCAAGAAAGATGCGGAAACAGGAAACACCATTCCGTATGCAGGTGCAGGCTTTCAGCTTTATGACCCGAATGGAAACCTCATCACAATGACATTCACTTACCCCGAAGTAACGACCATCGACACCTTTTATACCACATCAGACGGTTATCTCATCACGCCCCAGACTTTGGAATACGGCAAGGGCTATTCTCTTGTAGAGGTGCAAGCTCCGTATGGCTATGTCTTAGATTCCGAGCCTGTCTATTTTGATGTGGAGCAATCCGATTCCACCGAAGAAAGCGGCATTACCGTGATTGAGGTGGTACGCTCCAATCTGGCACAGAAAGGCACGATTACTGTTTCCAAGTCTGGCGAGATGTTCAGCTCCGTATCCGAGAATAACGGTCTGTATCAGCCTGTTTACGCAGTCGGCGGTCTGGAGGGTGCAGTTTATGAGATTACCGCAGCCGAGGATATTTACACTCTGGACGGAACGCTCCGAGCAGAAAAAGGCGAGGTCGTGGATACCGTTACCACAGGTGCAGACGGTACGGCAAAATCAAAGGAGCTGTATCTTGGAAAATATGAGGTCAGGGAAATCGAAGCTCCTTACGGTATGGTGCTGAATGAGGAAATCCACAATGTCGAGCTTGTCTATGCAGGGCAGGATGTGGCTGTGACCGAAACGGAAACGAGCTTCTATAACGAGCGTCAGCGTGTGGAAATCGACCTTACTAAGAGCCTTGAGGTGGATAAAGATTACGGTGTCGGCAGCAATGGGGAAATATTTGATGTAACCTTTGGCTTGTATGCCGCAGAGGACTTGACTGCCGCAGACGGTACGGTACTCCCTGCCGATGGTTTGATTGAGATTATCTCTTTTGACGAGAACGGCTATGGCAAGGTGGCAACCGATTTACCGTTTGGCAGCTACTACGTCAGAGAAATCTCCACGAACTCCGCATATATCATCAGTGACCAGAAATACCCTGTAACCTTTGAATATGCAGGACAGGACACCACAACCGTTCACATCACAGCAAATGAGGGCGAAGCCATTGAGAACAAACTCATTTACGGCTCTGTCAGCGGTAAGAAATCAGACGAGGACGGCAAGGTGTTAGGCGGTGCGGTCATCGGTATCTTTAAATCAGGCACAGAAGAATTTACAAAAGAAAATGCCATCCAGACTACCACATCAAAAGATGACGGTAGTTTTTCTTTTGCCAAAGTGCCGTATGGAACTTGGATAATCCGTGAAATCGAAAGTCCGAAAGGCTTTGTACTCTCCGAAGAAGAAATCGCCGTTACTATCGGCAAGGTGGACGAGGTTGTAGAAATCGAGCTTGTCAACTACTTCATTCAGGGCAACATTGAGCTGACAAAGGTGGATAAGGATTATCCAGACAACAAGCTCTCTGGTGCTGTCTTTGAGGTATTTGCCGATACCAACAAAAACGGCGAATTTAATAAGGACGATGAGCTGATTGGCGAAATGAGTGAGATTGACGGTGGCATTTACCAGATGAAAGAACTCCGATACGGTAAATATTTCGTCCGTGAGAAAACTGCACCGACAGGCTTTGTCCTTGATGAAAAGGTCTATACCGTATCCATTGAGGAGGACGGTAAGACCTATGTGGTAGAAAATGAAGCAGGCAAAGGCTTTGTGAACGCTGCACAGACTGGCTCTCTTAAAATTGTCAAGACATCTTCTGACGGCAAGCTGGAGGGCTTCTCTTTCAGAGTGACGGGTATGGACTATGACAAGACCTTTAAGACCGACAAAAACGGCGAAATCTTCATTGAAGATTTGAGGATTGGCGAATATACCGTATCCGAAGTAAACGACAAGGCTTCCGCAGGATATATCCTGCCTGCCGACAAACAGGCAACTATCAAGGTCGATGCGACCACGATTGTCCAGATGCACAATGAGTTCAGAGATACCCCGAAAACGGGCGATGACTTCAATCCTGCTCTCTGGGTAAACCTTGCGGTCGTTTCCCTTGCAGGTGCAGGCGTACTCGGCTTTGTGGGCTTTAAGAACAGAAAGAAAAAGGAGGACTAAGGAATGGATGCGAAAACGATTGTCGCCATAGTGCTTGTAGCATTTATTGTAGGCGGAGCAATCTGGCTGAATATCCGTAACAAAAAGAAAAAGTAACCGATTGTGGCGGCTGAAAATGCCGCCCTTTTCCTATTTATATGGAGGTGTACGATGAGAAATCTCAAAACCATTGAGGGCAAAGTGAAAGCTATTCTGGAAAAGGACGAGGAAGCCAGAAATGACGATATGCTGTTGTATCTAAAGGTGTGCAATACCTGTTTGAAAGACACAGGGGCAATGCCCTTTGCAGAGGTAATGCTGCAATACCGTTATCTTGGGCTTCCGAGCATTGAGAGCGTGGGCAGGACACGGCGGAAGCTGCAAGCGGAGTTTCCAGAGCTTATGGGAAGCAGTCGTGTTCAGAAGCTCCGTGCCGCAGGCGAAAAGGCTTATCGGAAGTATGCCAAAGAATGAGAGGTGCTTATGAACGAAGAAAAACGCATAAACGGTGGTTATGAAATTATCGAGAGCTGTACTATCGGGAGTAACGAGCTTGTCATCGGTCATAACCCAAAAGCTCCTAATCCGTATGTCTGTTGGTATTGTAAAAACAGCAAGGAATATTTCTGGGGCTATTACTGCAATGAGCTGTCCTCTGCCAGAGAAAAGCTGAATGAACGGTATAAAACCGAGTGTAATATGCCGTACAATCAGCCCCAGAAAAAGCAAAGGCAGCGTGATGACCGTGAGCGATAAAAAGAAAATATATGACTGTACGACCTGTCCTTATCCCCGATACAAGGACGGGTCTATTATTTTCTGTGATGTCTGTATCCGAAAGATTTTAGACGAGCAGAACGAGAAAAAACGAAGAAAGGAGCAATCCGATGGAGAATGAAGAAAAGCGTATGCTTGCCGATTATGAGGTCAAACAGAGTATCCATATCGGCAAAAAAGAGGTTGTATTTTGTGTAAACGAAGCAGATAAATATCCCTTTATGGTCTGCTACTGCACCTATGATAATCCGTTTTCCGCAGCGTGGGCAACAGAAGCGGTGGGTACGGACGACTATCTGGAAGCAATGCAGATATTTACTGACCGAGTGCAGGCACAGATTGAGGTCGTCAAAGAGGAGCAATCCCGATTTGATTTTGATATGACCCCGTTTACCAAAGACGATTGTATTCCTGATAACCGAAATGAGAACATTGTCGGCAAGGTGGTGGTTATCAATGCAGAGCTTAACCGCTATGAGTATCGGCACTCCGCTTATCAGCTTGTATTGGTGGACGGCGGACACGGTGCGGTTGGCGGCAGAGGTCAGGCGGTATTCGGTACTTGCCTTGCAGACGGTAAGCGTGCCAGATGGGAAAGGTACGATGTGCTTGGCGTTATCAAACCAGAGAAAATGCCCGATTGGGCAAAGGAAGCGGTTGCCGCAATCAAGAAACAGGAAAAGGCAAAGAAACCCCACAGTAAGGAGGAACGCTGATATGGAGATACGGGCGATTGCACCGAATGAATGGAAATACACCTATTCCCAGAGTATGCAGATAACAGGACAGACAGGCAATATCGGTCATCTTCGTGGCGACTTCGACTCTGGCGGTTATGGCTTTTACACTACTTGGAACGACCACAGACCGCAATGGAAAACAGACGAATTTAAGACCGAGCTTGACGAGGTTATCAACGCTCTGCGTTCTTCCGAATATGGGCTGTTACAAAATCGTCCTGCTATGAGCGAGTATGCAAGGCGTTTTCCCGATAGTGCATTTAAGGGAAACTACTGCACCGAGTACGGCTTCCGAGTGGATACCGAAAAGTATGCCTATCTGCTCCGCTGCAATCCCACAAAGGGCGACTATAACTTTTACTGCTATTGCTATGTCAAGGAGTGGCTTGATAAGCATATCAGCAATGCGGAAAAAGGTATCCGCTTTATCAGTTCCGATTACAAGGAGCTGTTTCGTATTCCAGACGACGGCAAAATTCGTGTTACCTCTGCTTGGGGCGAAAAGTCGGAACACACCTGCCGTTATATCGACGAGTATCATACCGAAGTCGGCAATAACCTCTATCATATCTGCGAGTTTGCCGAGCGTATGGAGAAAAACGGTGCGACCTATGAGCCGATACCTGCCGAGCCGCAGGCGGTCAAAGCACCTAAGCATAAGAATTTAGAACGATAAGGAGGATTGAGAAAATGGCTGTAAATCAAAAAGCAATTAAAGTCTTGAATAAGATTTTTGAAGCAGGCTTTACCGATGAAAAAGCAATTTCCGCTATGACAATGGACGATATTCTCTCTATACAGGGTATCACGATTGCGGACATTGGGCTTATCAATGACCTACAAAAGAGTATCAAGGCAAACAAGGTCATTTCTTTTCTGGGAGGTGCTTCAGAATGAGAAAACACAGATACAAAGATTTAAGACGATAAGGAGGTGTACGAAAATATGGCTGCAAAGTATCAGCTAATCACAGAGCTGTATCGGCGTACAGGCGTGTCGGTTGCGAAAAGTCCGCAGGCGTGGCAGAGCTTTCTGTCCTCTGCCTGCCGAAACTATAAATGCCGCTTTGACGAGCAGCTTTTGATTTTCGCACAACGCCCCGATGCTACCGCTGTAACCACTCTTGAAACTTGGAACAGGCAGTTTAAACGGTGGGTCAATAAGAACAGCAAAGGCATAGCGGTGTTTGACACGAAAGGTCGCAGGAATAACCTCAAATATTACTTTGATATTTCCGATACCCACGAGGGATATTATAACAGCCGCCCTGTTCCGATATGGCAGATGAATGAGCAATACGAACAGGCGGTCATAGAACGACTCTCCGATAGGTTTGGAGATTTAGAGAGTGGCGATTTGGACGAAGCTCTTATGCAGACCGCTAAAAACGCCGTTGAGGACAATTTGCCCGATTATCTGGCACAGCTTAAAGAGTGTACGAAGGACAGCTTTTTAGAGGAACTTGACGACTTAAATGTTGAGGTTATCTATAAGCGGCTTGCGGTGAACAGCGTAGCTTTTATGCTGATGAGCCGTTGCGGTCTGGATACAGGAGAGTATTTTGAAACCGAAGATTTTTCGGACATTATCAATTTTAATACCCCTGCCACGATAAACGCTATCGGACTTGCCACAAGCGATATTTCCGAAATGGTACTCCGAGAGATTTCCCAGACCGTCCGAAATGTGCAAATTGCAGAGAAAAACCAAAATCGCACCTTTGCATCAACAGTCCGAAATCAGTATGATAAGGGCAGAAAACAACCCGAAAGGAGCAACGATAATGAGCGAAATCACTTACACGAAACAGGGGGATTACCTTATTCCCGACCTAACATTACCGACAGAGCCAGAACTTCAGCTTGGCAGATACGCTATGATGCACAGGAATTATCTGGAGCAGAACAAGCGAGTGACTTATCTCAATCTGCTGACATCGGGCAAATTGAACGAACATCTCTACCAGACCGAACAGACCGCACTCCAGAGATTGGAGCTTCTGACGAAGCAGCTCTCCGAGGAACAGGGCGTGACGGAGGAGCTGAAAGAGAAAGCACCGATGCAGTGGGTAGGAATGATGAACAATATCCGCAGTCAAGCGGAGGAGGTCATCTTGACCGAACTGATTTACAAGTAAGCATTGCCAACGAAGATGAGGTCAGAGCCAATCTCCCCACAGTGGATGAACAGATTGAAATGATGGTTGAAGCAGAGGAAGAAAAGTCCTCTGCTTTTTCCGTTTCACAGGAGGATATTGACTCTGTTCTGGTAAAGGGAAGCGGTTTTCAAGACGGCAAGTACCGTATTTATCGTCAGTTCTGGAAGCACGAGGATGGCAAGAAGAATATTGAATTTCTTAAAAAGGAATATGGTATCGGCGGCGGTACGCATTTCTATCCAGACGGTACACAGGGCGGTGCTTGGTTTAGTGGAAAAGGTATTGCCATAGAAAAGCACGGTTCATATACCGAACCCGATGTACTTTTCCCTTGGTCAAAGGTTGAAAAACGCTTGCGTGAGTTGATAGTGAAGAATAAATGCTATCTCAATCCAAAAGAGGAAGAACATTACGCCGACTATCTGGAAAAGGTCGAAGCTCCGCAATATGAGATTGATAGCCAGCGGAAGATAAGGCGACAGATTTTTATTGACTCAAAGCGTGATTTGCCCCCTGCTGATAAACGAGATACCCTTGCTTTGCGTTTGTCCGATTTCATTCGTGACTTGGATAGATATGAGAAAGACTTGCTTGCCAATGTGGAACGCACAGACCTTGAAAATGTAACTGCCGAGCAAATGGAGCAGCATTTGTCCGACCCTGCCACCGTTCAACAGCTCATTGATTTTTTGAAATCCATACAATGGAAAACAAGTGATGTTTTCAGCCGCAGTAATGCGTGGAGCTTCGGACAGGAGCTTTTAGAGCTGCACCCTCTGCACTACCTCTATCACGAGGGCGATGTGGTGTATATTGATGCGTATCAGTATGAGATAATGACAATTTCCGAGGATAGCGTTTCTCTGCAAAATGTGGAGTTTCCTCTGTTTGGTAAAGAGTTTAGCCGTGGCGACCTTGAAGAAAAGCTAAAGGAAAATGCTGCAAACGACCATTTAAAAGTAGTCGTTACCGAGAAGCAGAAAACAGAAACACTATCCGAGAAAAAGCCCGACAGCTTGACATTCTCTATCGGTTTTTCGGAACACCCTGCCTTTTATGATAAGGAGTTCAATGACCGCTTTACCAATTTGAGCTTTGCTCTGGGAAATAAGCTGCTTGGCGTTCTGGACGGAAAACAGCACCGTGAGCGTGAGGGCGATAAAAATATCGGTTGGTATCATAAGACCGACTTTGAGATTTCCGCTGTTATCGGCGGCAAAGATTTCCATTATGACGGACGGTTTGACATTGGCGACGGCGAGGGCGATTTGATTGCCCATATCAAGAATTTCTATGATTACTGCGTATCCCCGAACTGTCCGTTTATCCCAGAGTGGAAAAAGAAAGGCGAAGATTATTACCGAGAGCAGATGGAAAGTTTGCGTTTCGGGCGTGAGCAGTTCATTCCTTTTCTGGAGCAGCACACAGAGCTGACCCCAGAGGACGAAAAGCTCCTTGCCGAGATAATGGCTACCGAAAGCGATTGGTTTAGAGTACCCGAAGAAGCGGAGCAATCTGAAGATACACCACGCTTTACCGTGGAACAGACCTCAGACGCATTTGACGAGCCGTTTATTATTCGTGATAACAATGTTGTTTCCGATACACAGGACGGCAGATATTACGATATTGACGGTATCTACCAGACTTTTAACAGCGAGGAAGAAGCACAGGCGGTTGCGGATACGCTTAACGGTGCGGAAGCTCCTGCCTCTGCTATGGAGCAGACAGACGACCTTATCGGCAAGGAAATCACGCTTGATAACCGCCGTTATGTCATTGAAAGCGTTGGTAAAATCAGCGGTGATGTTTCTATGCGTGACATCACATTCCAGAACGAAGCAGGCTTCCCGATTAACCGTGTGGAGAAGCTGCCCCGTGTCCGTGAATGGCTTAAAGCACAGGAGCAGGCAGAGTCACTTCCCGAAAAAGAAAAAGCTCCTGCCGTTACCTCTGACCGCAGCAACTACCGTATTACCGAGGATACTTTAGGTATTGGCGGAGCAAAGGAAAAGTTTAAGGCAAATATGGCGGCAGTCAATCTCTTACACGACCTTGAAATCGAAAACCGTCTTGCCACACCCGAAGAACAAAAAATACTTGCAGGATATGTGGGTTGGGGCGGTCTGTCTATGGCGTTTGATGAGAACAATGCGGCGTGGGCAAATGAATTTAAGGAGCTGTATGCAACCCTCTCCCCAGAGGAATACCGTGCCGCAAAGGAATCCACGCTGACCGCCTTTTATACGCCGCCTGTTGTTATCAAGGCAATGTTTGAAGCACTTGACCGTCTGGGCTTTACCGAGGGCAACATCTTGGAGCCGTCCTGCGGCACAGGCAATTTCTTCGGTCTGCTTCCCGACAGTATGGCAAAATCAAAGCTCCACGGTGTAGAAATCGACTCATTGACAGGCAGGATTGCAAAGCAGCTCTACCAGAAAGCGAATATCGCCATTGAGGGCTTTGAAAAAACAAAGCTCCCAGATGACCACTTCGATGTGGTGCTTGGCAATGTGCCGTTTGGCGATTTTAAGGTAAACGACAGCCGATACAACGCCCAAAAATTCCTCATACACGATTTCTTTTTTGCAAAGGCATTGGATAAAGTCCGTGCCGGCGGCGTGGTGATGTTCATTACCTCTAAGGGTACGATGGATAAAGCAAGCCCAGAGGTGCGGAAATATATCGCCCAGAGAGCAGAGCTGTTAGGAGCAATCCGTCTGCCCGACAACACCTTCAGAGCAAACGCAGGCACAGAGGTCACAAGTGATATTCTCATTTTGCAGAAGCGTGACCGAGTAATCGACATCGAGTCAGATTGGGTACACCTTGATACGGATGAAAACGGCGTTACGATGAACAGCTATTTTGTTAAACACCCAGAGATGGTTATGGGCGATATGGTAATGGAAAGCACACGCTTCGGGAAGATGGACGCTGCCTGCAAAGCGAAAAAGGATATTCCCCTTGCCGAGCTGCTCCACGAAGCCGTGCAGAACATCAACGGCGAAATTCCAGAATATGAGATTGACGAAATCTCCGACGGGCAGGACGAGGCTATCCCTGCCGACCCAAGCGTTAAAAACTTCTCCTACACTCTGGTAAACGGCAAAGTGTATTTCCGTGAAAACAATGTGATGACCCCTGCCAATCTCTCAATGACCGCTGAGAGCCGTGTGAAAGGCTTGGTGGAAATAAGGGATTGTGTGCGGAAGCTCATAGCATATCAGACCGAGGACTATCCAGAGGAACTCATACGCACTGAGCAGGAAAACCTTAACCGTCTGTACGACGCCTACACCGCAAAGTACGGTCTTATCAACAGCCGAGGGAACTATCTGGCGTTTGCTTCGGACGAGAGCTACTTCCTTTTATGCTCTCTGGAGGTACTTGACGACGAGGGCAATTTCAAACGGAAAGCCGATATGTTCTCCAAGAGGACTATCAAGCCCCACCGTGCCGTGACTTCCGTGGAAACGGCAAGCGAAGCCCTTGCAATCTCCATCGGAGAAAAAGCCCGTGTGGATTTGCCGTTTATGACGGAGCTGACAGGCAAGGAGCAGGCAGAGCTTATCCGTGATTTACAGGACGTTATCTTTAAAATACCCCACTCCGAGCCTGCAAAGTATGTAACCGCAGACGAATATCTGTCTGGCAATGTCCGCAATAAACTTGTGATTGCAGAAACGGCGGCAAAGACAGACCCAGAGCTTATAATCAACGCCGAAGCACTCAAAAAGGTTATTCCAAAGGATTTGAGTGCGGGCGAAATCTCCGTGCGGCTTGGTGCTACTTGGATACCGCAGGAGGATATTCAGCAGTTTGTAATGGAGCTTCTGACTCCGTCAAGCTATGCAGCAGGTAAAATCAAGGTACGCTATACGGCGATAAACGGCGACTGGTTTATTGAGAATAAGAGTTCCGATTATGGAAATGTCAAAGCGGACAGCACCTACGGTACAAAGAGGGCTTCCGCCTATCGTATTATCGAGGATACGCTGAACTTGCGAGATGTGCGTATCTTTGACTATGTTTACGACGAAAACGGCAACAAAAAGGCAGTATTCAACCACAAGGAAACTACGGCGGCACAGGCAAAGCAGGAAGTTATCAAGCAGGCGTTTCAGGATTGGATTTGGAAAGACCCCGAACGCAGAAACCGCCTTGTCCGTTCTTACAATGACACTTTTAACTCTGTCCGCCCCCGTGAGTATGACGGAAGCCATATGCTGAATTTCGGAAAGCTCTATGATATAATAAGTGACGAGGAAAAGAAAAGC
>OBJF01001548.1_pt1 | contig 19802 bp, 28 predicted proteins | sample 1519091 | NCBI WGS metagenome assembly OBJF01 (sample SAMEA2452124, study PRJEB22498) | human gut metagenome | biome: human feces; feature: human gut; material: feces | place: Australia | collected 2012
CATTGTATAAAATGGCTTGCATGGTTGGCTTGATATAAGGATATGGGTGATAAGAAATGTATAAAAATTATGTCTATTTTAATAAAGAAAAGTCCATTGAAAAATATAAGCAGAAAATGTTTGACAATAGTATTTTTTCAAACATGAGAAAAGTCAATCAAGGAAAAAAGGAAGAGGTATATAAAAACCACGAGGCTTTAATTTGTATAGGTAAGAGAATTGTTAGCATTTTAATCTATGATGAACACAATGCGAAAATGATAGAGGTAGTAAAGACATTGAACGAATAAGGAAAGGACTGAAAGCGAAATGATAACATCAAAATTTTTTAATATGGGACAGGTAGTAACTACAAGATCAATCAATGACTTAATGACTGCGGAAGAGAAATTTGCAGTTGAGGTTACAGTAGCATTACAGAGATATGCGGTAAAGGACTGGGGAAATCTGGATGATGAAGAAAACAGACAAATGAGGAAACCTTGAATTATCCAGATGATTTATATGTAATGGGTGCTTATGATACCTCAAAGGGAAAAATCTGGATCATTACAAATAGAATCTCCGAAAAGGCAAGAGATAACGCAACTACAGTTTGCTTCCCTGATGAAAGATAAACGGAAACAATGCTGATTAAAATGGGCAGTCTGAAATATGACTGTCCTTAATGGAAAGAAGGAGTTATTATGGCTATCGTAATTACAAACGGAGAGTATTATATATATTTGAATGAAAAAGGCAAGCACAGAAAGACAAAAAATGTTGTGCAGGCATTACAATATAATACTGTAAGGGAAGCTATCAATTATATGTACAAAGCACCAGCGAAAACAGATGGCTTTTATGTATATGATACATTTGAAAATCATGTATTATGGAAACGATTATCCCGACAAGAAAAAATTGAATTGCAAGAGCAGAAAAACGGAATTGCTAATGTAAAGAGAAGAAGTGACGGAAGAATTAGAAGAAAGAAATATTCAAAGACAGCACGAACACTGGTTTATGAAAAATATAATGGTCGGTGTCAATTATGTGGAAGGCAAATATTATTGTCAGAAATGAGCCTAGATCATGTAAAACCTCTGTCAATGGGCGGTGTTGATGATGTTTCCAATCTTGCTTGTACATGTATGCCTTGCAATCGTTTTAAAGCGAATATTGCACCCGAACTATTTGAAAATCGAATCAATGACATTTTTATGTACCAGACAGAAAAGAACACAAAGCATAAGTTAAAATGGAAAATCGCACATAGACTGTTATTATCATGTATCAAGTGAAATTTTGCTGACCTTGAAAAAATAGGGAAAATCAAGTATAATGGAGGCGAATAAAAATGAAAGGTTTGATTGATACAGTTATTAAGGATATATTAGAAGCAAAAGGAAAAACGCAAAGTGAACTTGCAGATGATACAAATGTTACAAGGCAGAATCTAAGCAACAAAATGAACCGGGATAAATTTTCTGCCCTTGAATTAGTAGAGATTGCAGACGCTCTGGAAATGAATCTGATTCTAAAAGATAAGGCAGACGGAAAAGAATACATTATTGATTATCCAGACGAATTAAAAGGAAAATCAAAGCGTAATATGACAGAAGAAGAGAAAAAGGTTAGGAACGCAAAGAAACAAGACAATTAAAAAGGGTACTTGATTTCTCAAGCACCCCATTGTATAATCTACTTAGAAAGCGAATCGGATGCAATATCCGATTTTGCCCTCAGTTGAATACTAAATTTGAAATAGCATCTAACTTTGGTCGGTTGGGATGCTATTTCTTTTTATCGTTATGATTATCTATGTAAGACAGAGCCGCAAAAATTACTAGCACAAGAGTTAAAACTTCAAGCGTGTTCATAGGGCATCACCCTCCTTTGTAGACTAGAGGGCATCTGATGATCGGAAAATCACATCCTACTTTCTTTTCAATTACACAATAACAGTATAACATAAAGAGAACAGATGTTCAAACAAAAAAGAGGTAAATCTACTATATTATATAGAAGAGAAACCTCTTATTTTTATGACTGCTGCCGATTGTGGATATTATCAACAGCCTTTTCTAATTCTATGGTCTGCCAGCGTTTGCGGATCACGTCACTTTTCAGTTGTGCAAGTCGTTTGTTGGTATATTTTTCAAACCAACGCATAAGGGATTTTGGGATGAATCTGTCTGGTGTGTGTTGAAGAATGGAAAATAACATATCTTCCAGTTTAGAATGAATTTTGTGTAACAGGTTTTTGAAGCGGTTCGGCTTCTGTATCTCAATGTAAATATAAATCAACTCCTTCCATATATAGTATAAGGTAAAAACGGAATATATACAAGGAATAAGGCAAAAATGACCTCAATTATTTTTTCAATATAAGGGGAATATTATTGAATTTTTGTGTATTAGTTTATAGAGAGGGAAATATATTTTCAATATAATTTCTGAAAATACACAAAATACAAATTCAATATAATTTCTAGGAGGTGTAGCCGATGGATGAACTGATAGGAAAATTTGAAAATAAGATGCACTTAGAGGGAAAATCCGACACAACAATAAAATCATATACAGCATCGGTAAAGGAATTTTTCAGATGGTTCAATGATAGCTTCGGAGAAGTTGGTTTTAAGAAGCTGTATAGGGAAAATATTCTTGAATACAAAAGCTATCTCAAAAATGTAAAGACTTGTAAACGGACAGGGCAGAATCTAAACGCAAAATCTATCAATGCAAAGCTGTCTGCACTAATTAAATATAATGAGCTGATGCAGCCAGATAACATTGTGATAAGCAAAGCAGACTTGATAAAGGTACAAGCAGAATTAATCAGTCCTACCAACATCACGAAAAAGGAAGTTGAAGAGTTCAGGCAAAGAGTATTGCAATCTGAAGGATGTTCTGCAAAACGGAATTATGCCATTGTAACAATTATGGCTTATGCCGGGCTACGAATATCAGAAGTGTTACATTTGAAAACGGTAGATGTAAACACTGCTGCAAGTCAAATCAGAGTAGCAGACGGAAAAGGTGGAAAGCAAAGAACTGTTATTATCAATTCAAAGGTTATTTCTGCTATAAGGGAATACCAGAGATCAGATAGTGTGGAATCAGATTATTTATTCCATAATAGCAAAGGAAAAGTGCTGAACCCATCCACTATCAATAAAGTATTCGATGAATTTAACGCAGATGGCTACCATATTCATCCACATATGCTAAGACATTTCTTCTGTTATAACGCATTGGAGAGTGGAGCGTATAGCATAAATGAGGTATCAAATCAAGCAGGACATACCAGTATCAAGACCACATTAAAATACTTGAACCCGAATCTGGAACAAATCAAAAAGAAAAGCGAATTATTATAAATTTTTTCCGCACAAGTGGGGAAAATCAGTTACAAAATGTGTATTAGATATATGTAAGGGGCTAAAGGAAGGAACTATTGAATGAATAGAGAGCCTAAAACTATAACAAAGGAAACTGTACTGCAAATAATCATAGGAAGTATCATTGCAGTATTGCTAATAATTTACACATAAAAACGGAGGTATGAGAATGGATAAGGCATTATTAGAATTATTAAAGGAAGCAAAGGAAAAGGAAGAAAAGAAGATGAACAGATCACAGGAGCAGAAAACAGAAGATAGACAGCAGATTTTTAATGTAGGTTTTCAAGCTGGTATTCAGTATATGATGGATAAGATTGAGCGACAGTATCAGTTAGGAAAGCCGATTCTTGCAAACGATCATCTGTACTGGTTAAAGGGAGAAATTGAAAATCTGCATGACATTATGGATGATATTGAAGCTGAATACAATGCAGAAATGGGAAAAGACGAATAAAAACGTTATCGTACACTATATCGAGTACAAAGAAAACACTTGATTTACTAAGCAAAAATGTTTAGTAATTACGATAACCTACCTGCACAGTAGGAATTAAATGAAATCGAAAATCATTCCTATGCAGTAGGTAATATTGAAAATATGTACACTAATAAGTGAATTAACTTACAACATTGAAAAAACCTACTATATAGGGCATAAACAAGGAATTAAGCCGAAAAATGGCTTATCGTATATGAAAAATGATTTTTAGATGTAACAAGTAATATTACAACAGAATAACCAATCAACATTCACCCACACAAGAAAAGGAGCAACCAAGCAATGCAAATAAACACAAAATTCAACATAGGACAGGAATTATACCTCTGTACCGATTTAGCAGCTAAACACAATCAATGCTATATCTGTAACGGAACTGGTAAAATCAATTACAAATATGAGACGTTCACTTGCCCGAAGTGTCATGGCAACAACAAACCACAGCCGATAGAGTTCAGACCTAAGAAAGTAACAATCAGTAAGATCAGAATATCAGTTTCCACAGGCGGTAATTCTACCAACATCAAATATACATTCATTGATGAAATGGGTAAAAAGCGTAATATTCCAGAAGATAGAAATATATTATTCACGACATTAGAAGAAGCAGAAAACAAATGTACGGAGCTTAACAAGGAGGTAACAACCAATGAAGATTAACATGGAAACAAAATTCAATATAGGGCAAGAAGTATATATTATTCATAACTCAAGACAAAAATGGAAAATTATGCGAAGAGCAGTAATTGATGATGTAAGAACATTAAGTATAAATGATGTATGTATTATCAGATATGGATTCAAAAATGGAGCGATATATTCAGAAAAGATATTATTTGCCACTCAGGAAGAAGCGGAAGCACGATGCAGAGAATTAAATAGAGAGGTCACAAATGGTTGAAATTAAATACGATAAAGGAATCAATCAAGTATACATTGATATTGACATGGGAATGAAGAATATTCAAATCGACAGAACAGAGATTGCAACAGTAGAAAAAATCTTTGATGCTATGGATATTCCCTATACGGAAAAGTTGGGAGAAGTCTTTATATTCGACAAGGAAATAGCAGAAGAAGATAAACAGTCATTACTTGATGAATTAAAAGCGGAAAGAGGTGTTGAATAATATGGCAATAGATAGACAGACACCGTGCTTATACTATGTATGTGCAGGATTATGTACTAAAGGTAGAAAAGCGGATCACGCTCATTACTGCCAGCATTGTAACAAATATAAACCAAGAGCCAGAGTAAGATATAAGAATCAGAAAAAGGAAAAACTTGAAAAAATCAGAAAGAATGAGAGGTATTAGAATGAAGAGAAAATTGAAATTTTTTACATATGGATTCTATATAGGAGCAGTCTTGTGGGCGTGCGGTTTGGTCGCATCTATGATTGTGGAAAATGTAACAATGAAAATCTTTTTGATTCTCATACCATTAGCAATATATTGGTTTTTCATAATAGGTAAAAGTATCATTGAAGAAAAAATTAAAAATGAAAAATAAATTTCTCATACAGAGGGGAAAATGGAACAGAAAAAGTGTATTTATTAGTGAAGAGGTAATGAAGCATGAATACTATAATGAAAGATATTATTGCAAGCAACAGAATAAAGAAAGAAGCGTGTGAGAGCTGTAAAAAGGATTTACAAGGCATTCTTACCTCTGAACAGCCAGAAAAATTTGAAGATGCTTTTTACTCTGCTGCAAAAGGATATATTCTCAGAAGGAAGGAGCATTGAATTATGGATGCAAACAGTTTTATATTGAACAATATTTTTGAGGAGAATGCAAAGACATATCAGACTAAGCCAGTTAGAGCAACAAAATATAAACCAGGAATGGAAACAGGCTGGGTTGTATATATGAGCAATGAGCCAGAACACGACTTAGAAAATAATCTGCATGAGGGCATGAAGTTCTTTGATACGGAACAGAAAGCATGGGATTATATCAATGCAGACAATAAGCAGTATATCAATAAGGATGGTAAAACTGTAGAGATAGCAGTTGTGTATGAAAAGCCTATGCCGGTATTGCATAGGAAAGAAACAAATCCTAGCAAGAAAGTAGGATATACAGATTGTTTTCAAGGAAAGTATGCGTTATTATCCAACGAAACAGAAATGTATGATTTCTTCATTCTTAAATATAGCCATGATACACCCGATGAATGGATCATACAGGATGCAGATGGAAATATTAGAGTATGGAATCCTGATTGTCGTGATTGTTGCGGTGAAGAATTTTTCGGCAGAGATGATAACTATATCTGTGAGAGAACCGCAGACAATACATACATAGAAGTAGCAATATAACTTCTGAATTTACATATGGAAAATAAGTCAAAATGATTGTATAATAAAATGGTATTTAGGAAAACTTCTAAATATGTTGATTGATTGAAACGGAAAAGGTCATAGTTTAAGCTATGGCTTTTTCTAATGCACAAAAATAAGCATACGATCTGTAAATATGGCAGATATAGTATACTCATCACTGTAATATACAATATATAGCATTATCGCAATGTTGCGAACACAACATATAGTGGTTTATAACCTGCTAAATGAAAGAACAATTTCATGTGGAATTTTACCACAGAGAATTGCGATTTCTATACCGGGAACGCATTTCTTTTTCAATGTCGAAAATAATCTTATCTGTTTTCTGGTGTAGTTCGCTTATATTTGAGCTGCTATCTGGTATGGGTAAATCAAAAGAATACTCCATTTTAGCAACCTTTATATATAATCTAAATATTTCATAAAGTTTTGAAAAAATTAAGTCATAATCTACAGAAAGAGTATTTTTAAAAATCTTATTATATTCTGCTAAATCTTCAATATAAGAGAAAACGCTGAACTGATAATTTTTAACATCTTCTAAAGCAAAGTAGAGTTTTTCGTCTTCTGGATCAGTTAAGTTTTTCCAATTTTCTATTTTTTTAAAAAACTCATATACTTCATAAGGTGCGCCTTCTATAAAACTATACACAAAAGAACGAGAACACATCATGTCAAGAGCAATGCTATTTGAATTACTTAATGATTCTAAGAGCTTAAGATAATCAGTTTTAGCATTAGATTCTTCCGAAATGGGATCATCTGGACAATAAGGCAATCCATATATATCGAGAGCATGGTCAAAATCATTTTCAAGATTATCAGCCATCCTATCTATGTATCGAATAATATCTTCTTTTTTATCGAGGTCAAAGCTTTGCAATTTAGTTGACAGAATATTAGATAGTCTGTAAACAGATGCAGATATATCCTTTTCACGCAAGTCATTACTTCTATTTTCGTAAAATTCATCTTCCTCATTATGTTCTTCTGGAGATAATGAAATATATTCTTCCCATGAATCAACACCGAGCATTTCTTTAACATGATAGCATGGAGCGGTAACACCATCTTCCAACTCAATCATACAGTTTCTAGGAAGATTTTTAACTATATATTGTTCTGGTTGAAGATTTTCTTCATCTGCAAAATTTTTGAATAGTAAGTATAAATCAGACCGTGAAATATTTTTTGTACGTCTATTTTCTATATTCGGCAGCCATGATTTGTTTTTGCCAATTTTTTCTGATAATTGATATGCTGTCAAATTATGTTCTTTTCTTGCATCTATAATTAACTGTATAAGTTCATCTGTTATTTTTATTTTTTCAGGAAACATTAGAATTACCTCCTTAAATAATATGTACATATTATAAAACAAAATGGTGTATATGTAAAGAATAAGCCTGCAAATACATACGAAAATAAAATATGTACATATAAATGCAAAATGCTTGACAATATGTACATACAGTGGTATAGTAATGGCATAGCAAGAGAGGTACAAAGGTTTACAAAAACCAGTGCAAGATAATTCAAACAAAATGCACTCGATTCAAGTACCTTGAATGATATAAAAGTGATTGGTATATAAAAGAAAAAGCCGATAGCAACAATCTGGATGCTGGTAACATCCAATGCTAAAGGCTCATGGTAAATGTGTAAGTCTGGTAAACTTATCACACATATTGGTATTTAAATATTATCATGAAAAATTCTTTTAGTCAAGCAATAGCAATCTGCTAATTGCTTATTTCCCAAACGCATTTATATAGAAGAAACAGCACCTTGACAATTAAATAAAAAAATTCTGCACACATGGGGGAATCCTGATTGTAAAAAGTGCATTAGTTATTAGAAGCAACAAAACGATAGGAGGAATTAACAGTGAGGATTATGTATTCAATTTTGAATATCCTTTATTCCAACAAAGCCAATAGTCAGCTATATGCTCTAACACAAATAGACATTATGGAAGCTATGATTGCTGATGGTGAAAAATGGAGTGATAGGACTATTTATAACAAAATTAAAGAACTGAGAAAGCAAGGCTTTATTCGTACAGGATTGAGAAAAGGCAATTTCAACACTTACTATATTACTTCTGAAGGTGTGAACTGGATGAAGGAAGTGGAAGGAGATACAGATAATGAATAAGACGATTAATGAACGATTGAAGGTAACAGTTATCGGATGTGGACAAGCAGGAGGTTCAATCACAGCAAAGATTGAGGAATTTGTAAATGATTTAGGTGGAAACAAAGCCAATACATCATTTGTGGGAATAAATACAAGTACAGAAGATTTAGCATCCATACAATTATCACATAAGATTCATATGAACAATTCAAAAGGTGCAGGGTGTAACCGAGAGAATGGAGTTCAGGATTTAGCAGAAAACATTGACACCATTTTAGAGGAATTGCAGAGTTACATAATCAAAGATTCAATTGTATTCATTGCTACATCATTAGGCGGTGGAACTGGATCAGCAATCGCACCACAGCTTGCAGAAATTCTTCTTGATGAAGGTTACAAGGTGGGAATGATCGTGGTACTCCCGGCAGATAATGAATCCTTGAAAATTAGAGACAATGCAAGACAGACTTTTTATGAGAGCGAGGAATTGAAGCCACGAATGGGAAGCATCTACATCCTAGACAACAACGCAACCGAGAAGATGAAGATTAACAGCACATTTGCTTCATTATTTGCAAGTGTCCTTTGCATCAATAATAAATCGCAGGATGGAAACTTAGACGTAGCCGAGATCGAAGCGTGTCTTTTAACTCCATCATTCTCCATTATCACAAGAGCCAATAAGAACAACGGAACGACAGCGAATATTATTGATGTACTGAATCGTGACAGTAATATCTTTGCAAAGAGGGAAGATAAAACCATTACGACAATGGGTATCTCCGAAGCGGTATCTGCAAAGGAAAGCAAAATTGATATGACCGATCTTAGAAAAGAGATCGGAACAGCACCAACCGAGTTTCACGGCTATCTGTCTGAATCGGAAGAGAATGTGATTATCCTTAGTGGTCTGACAATGCCATACAGTAGAGTGGACGCAATGACAGAGAGTATTCAGAAAGAAGCGGACATTATCAAAAATTCCCGAAAGGCTACAACAGAGGTTAGAACTGGAAAGAATCTTGATATTTTCGCTATACCGACAGTAGAGCAGAAAGTATCTACAGCAAATAAGCCAAAGGGATTGACAGCATTAGAGAAGTTAAGAGCAAAGAGAATTAGCAAGTAACATAAAAATCATGGTGGGTAGATTCAAAATCCTACTCACCTACATTGAGAAAAGGAAAGTAAAAACTTATGAGAACAAGAATTGAAGCAGTATTAAACAACAAGGATGCGAAAGCACAGGATTATTTTGAACTGGTAAACATCTATGAGTATTCACAAGTGACATTACAGAGGGATAGAAAAGATGTTATTTCTGTGGATATTAACGAGGTTGAAGCATATCCTGGTTTCTTTGAATTTAGAGAAAAATGCACCGCTACACACTATTCTGTAGAAGAAAGCAACATTGTTTCTGTAACAGGAAGAATGCTTGACAATGAGGACACATTCTTGATCGAAGCAGATTTGAAAGATGGTAGCAAGCTGGCGGTCATTATCTATCATGTAGATACAAATGAGAAAAGGGAAGTGTCTGAAAGCTATTATGAATCCGATGTCTTTTCACTTATGGACTATCTGAATGAGGAAGATCATAAAGTGATGATGGCAATTATCCATGATTCGTTTGGTCTTGAGATCAAAATGAATAGTGTTAGAAATTGTACTTTAACAGAGACAGAAGAAGCGTTTGAAATGCAGATCGACACAATGACATTTCCGCTTATGGATGATAGCTGCAATGGAATCTACATCAAGGAAGGCAGCATTACAGATACAATTCTGATTCGTCCTTATGGTCAGCCATTCTTAGAAATTTCTATCCTTGTATCAAAGAAAAACAGCAACTAACCACAACTAAACAGAGAACAATATAGTAGATGTCAGCCGGTTTGACTGATAAAGGAAATTGCAAGATATTTTCTCATTCCTACATTATATATAAAAAACGGAGGGTGTTATGAACACATATTTAATAGGAGTAAAAAAGTATTTTGGTGGAGAATATACATTTGAGATAGAAGCTGAAAATAAAACAGATGCTTTAATTAAAGCCAGAAGTGGCAATGCATTTATATTCTGTAGAGATAACGTTGATGATTCTACAATGCGAGTGATAAAAAAGATGAATAATGGACGAAAGTGAGGCAGTTAAGATGAGAGGAACAATAAAATTCTTTGATAACAGTAAAGGTTGGGGATTCATCACGGATGAAAATGGAAATGATGTGTTCATACATCGTACCAGTATCATAGATGGAAGTAAATTGAAACAGAATGACGTTGTTGAATTTGGGATAAAAGATGGTAGAACGGACAAGGGACAGGCGGCAAATGTAACACTTGCATTAAAAAAGACCACATGAGCAGATCAACGAGCTGTAGAAAAACAAAGAAAAACTACAGGTCAGCATTTCGCTGATCCTGCACATAAAACATTGGAGGAAAAATAGTATATGAGAAGTACAAGAGCAACTACAGCGAAAAATCTTCAGAAAGCAATTAAAGATCACCTGGTAACGGTCGTCAATGCGCAGACAGAGTGTAAAGATACAGATGAGGTTCAGACTATTACGGCAGAACAGTTTGTAACAGATTTGGATTTTTATATGGAATCAGGTATCTTTGCAGAGTCAGTAGACTTTAAATATGTGAAAACAGGTAGTGATTCTATAGAAGTAGAGATTGGCTATATGAGTTCATACTGTATTAATTGCATCAAAGTAATACTGAGATTGTGTTATGGCGTAACAATGGAACAGGTGGAAAAGCAACTTAGTGAGACAATTTTCAATATTTTGTCGGCATAAAAAGAGAACAATATAACAGAGGTCATTCAGTTTGGACGATAAAGGAAGTCACGAGATACTTTCTCATTCCTGCCTTATATATAAAAGAAAAGAGGTTATGCACTATGAAGCAATATGTCAATTTGGAAACTATAGATATGTTTAAAAATAAATCAATTGAAATTATGCCATTAACTGTATTAACAGGAGTGAATGGTAGTGGAAAAACAACAATTCTAAAAGCTATTGAAGATCAATTCTGTAACACGAAACATTATAAATGGACTGGACTTTCTATATTTAAAGAACATTTTGAAGGGGAAAAAGGAGATATTCTTTTATTTGAGCAACCAGAAGTAGGACTCCATCCAAAATTTCAGCTTGCACTTGCAGATGATATACTTGCCTATGCTCAAGCTGGACGAACAGTTGTTGTAGAAACTCATAGCGATCATATTATAAATAGATTGACAAGACGGTTTATTGAGAAACAAGAGATTAGAGATATACTTAAAATTTATTTCTTGAAACATGAGGCTGATTTAGGACAAAACGTATTCGAAATTACAAATATCCATATTGATGATGTAGATGGATGTATATGTGATGATAAAGATTTTTTTTATCAGTTTGCAGATGAGACAGTAGAAATAATGAGTACAGGATATAAAAATTTGCAAAAGAAATGTAAAGATAAACAAAGTAGTATTGAAGAAATAAAAATTGATAGAGAGAAAGGAATCTTTGATGCGCCGAAAGAGTTTTTTTCAGAATTTGCATCAGAAACGATGGAAATAGTAAATGCATCTGTGCGTAATAGAAACGGGGAATATAATTTATAGGAAGAAGATGATAATAATGTAGAGATAATTGCATATAACAGAGATATTGTTGCAGTGAGATGACGCAACCGACTATTGAAGCGAATAGTTATTTTCAGAACGGATAGACATTTCCCCTTTTATCAAGCTGCATAGACAGCATTGGTCGAAAGACTTCTTTAAGGAGAACGGAATTTAGTTCTCCATATATCAGTGAAGAAGCTGATTACAACGAAACGGAATCACAGGCACATTACCTATTTTGGGTGGTGTGCCTACATTAAATTGAAAGATAGGTACATTTATATGGAACAGAGAGAAATCATATTAAGACAAAAGTTAGGTAAGCATTGGTTTCAATGACATTGGTGTTGATGGTCTGAAAAAATTATTTTGAATGTGGAGGATTAACAGTATGAAATTTCATGTATTGAAACCAGATTTTGTTAATGAAGGAATGGTAAAAGTTTATACAAGCAACGATGATTTTAATAAGCAAACAGTAAGAGAATGCTTATATGGCATAGGGAAAACGGAACAATGGGAGCCAGGGTTTTATATGATTGCTGGTTATGAAAATGATAAATATATTGAATTATTAGGCTGCTATGCACACTCAGCGGATTTTGAGCTTGCTTTATATTCCGATAAAGTACTGTCAGTTGTAGATAGGGTATGGGAAAATTTAGTTAAAGGTAAAGAAATTATACAGTAGAATTGGAGGAATGCACTATTATTACAGAAGAAAGAACAGACTATATGGATTATCTGAATCCATGTAACAAAAATCAGACAGCAAAAGTATTAGAGAGATTCTTTTATGTCTCAAATGGGAGAGAGTATATATCTGTTATACCAGATGAAGCAGAAAGAATAACAAAATTACCAACGCAGGAAGAAGTAAAATTAGATTCGGATAGAGCAATATCATATGCAAGAGATATTATCTTAAATGCTGGAAAATATAAAGATATGGATTTAGACGAGGATATATTGAAAAAATATACTTGTGATTTAGATCCATTGCTTGACAAGATACTTGCTATCAATCTTGCAGATATTTTGAATAGACAGAGCCAATATAAAGATAATGAGCAATTAAAAAATGTTTGGATTACTTCAATAGAAGAATTAAAAACAGACTTCAAAAAAGGATTAGAAGATACACCATCTATACCACAGATTATTGATGGAATTGATACATCAAAACTTGTAATTGGAATGACTGTTAAAAATTATAAGATAATGTGTGAAGTGTTAGAGCAACCAGAAAAGGGTGGAAAAGCTAGGAAATTACAGTTAGAAGATTGGAAAAGATATTTTGACTGGGAGAAGTCAGGACAGAAATTTATTATAACGGATGTCTATGATACACCTTTGACCAAAGAGGATAAAAGAAAATTAGGAAATAATTCAATCTATGTCAAATATATAGAAGTAATTCTGCTGCAATACCTATCAAAACAGCAAGGATTTACAAAGACATTTACAAAACGTAACTGGTGGGAAATGTTGGGGATTGTAAATGAGCAATACGGAAAGAAGTCTGAGAAGGAATTAACCAATTTGGATTACAAGGTTACTCCGTGGGAAGTAAAACATTTTTATCAAAGATGTAATAAGAAATTGGAAGAGATTTTATTTTCCGCATTGAACAGTTTAAGGAGCAGAAAACTCATTACATATGAGATTCAGACAATGATTGTAAAGTGGAATCCACAAAAGCGTTGTGATGAATATTTTGAAGCTACGGACAATCAGAAAAAACAAATATTGGAAGTTGAGCATTATGTACTCCATAATGTTATGAAATATGAAAAGATGGTACAGGTCTTTTTGAAATTCCAACAGCAAGAATATTATCAAAAAGTAAATGATTTACTGTATGAATATTATGGTTGGGATCACTGCTACAAGCAAATCAAAATTATCTATACTCCCGAAGGAGTTCGTGAAGCATACCCAGAACTTGAAGCAAAATTACAAAAAGAATTATTGAATGAAAAAATATGTGAAGTAGTAGATGAAAATGCTAAAAACACATTTCAGAAATGGCAGACAGATTATCAACAGTGGAAAGATGAAATAGCATCAAGAACATTGGTTGAAAATGGAAAAATGATTCCAAGACCAAGAAAGCCATTTATGCCAGAGCATATAGATGAAGAAACTTATTTAGGAGCACAAAGCATATTAAAAAATGAACTTATACAGATAGGTCACAAGAATATGGTATTTTCGACAGAAGATTTTCTTGAAAGTAATAATGAGTTAGATAGCATATTTGATTTTACAAAGTGAAAAAATGACACTTTAAAATCGTAACAATAAACATAACCCTATATTACGAAGATAAGGTGTCATTTTTTGAAAATGAGAAAGCAACTTAATGAATTTAGCACTTTTTTGGTGCTAAAATTTTTGAAAACCCAGTAAAATCAGTGGTTTGAGGGGTGTAATCGTTAAAAGGAAAAAGGTAATAAAATGAAATTATTTTCGGATGGTTGGACTGTCATGTTGCGTAAGCAACTGACAGGACACACCAACGAAAAAGGCTGACAGATAAGGATTGACACCGTAGGTGGCAAGACTATCTGGCTGACTAACAGGGTGTGGGATGTTCCCACTAATATATTATGTCACAGACAGTTGGTCAATCGCTTCTTACGAAGCTCATGCCCTTGCATCCGTTCTTGCGAACGTCTGCAAATAAAATCATATAGAAGAAGGAGAATTATATATATGAGTAAAGCAATTACAGAGAAAAAATATTACAGAGTAGGCGAAACATTTTCGTACACAGATAAGGATTATATTGGACTATTAGATATTCCTTTTGGTATTTGGGTTACAACACATAGCTTTGAGGTAATAAGTTCTATGAAATGGGAAAAAGCATATAAACTATGTACTCAAATTACTGGAAAGATTATTGATGATAGTGTTAAAAACTGCTGCATTTTTGTCTATTTAGATGGTGCTAATTATGATAAAGAAGAATATAGGCAAGTTACATGGGATGAACTTATGAAAGAGTGTACACCTGTGGAAGTAATTGTGTGTGAATAAAGGAAAATAGATATTACGATGACAATAGAAAAAGCATATGAAAAATTTTATGAACTATTGGAACAGATTGACAATTCAGATATTCCATCAAGTGAACAGTATGAACTGTATCAAGATATGGAATCTGAAATTGGACAGAAAAGGCAACAAGCGTATGCAGATATGCATGAATATTGATAAAGGAGATTTTAATAATGGTGAAAAATAACGAATACTGTTGTATGTGTGGAAGCAGAAAAGATGAAGTAGATAAGCTGATAGAGGGTAAATATGGTTACATCTGTGATAGCTGTATCAGCATTGCAAGTGACCTACTCAATGATGAAGAAGAGGAAAATATCACAAATAATGTGCAGTTGACTACACCTTCACAGATTAAAGCACATTTGGATCAGTATGTGATTGGACAGGATGAAGCAAAGAGAACACTTGCAGTTGCAGTCTACAATCACTATAAGAGATTAAAGCAAAATAAAAAATCAGATGTTGAGATACAGAAGTCCAATATCCTTATGATTGGTTCAACCGGGAGCGGTAAGACACTGATTGCACAAAGTTTAGCAAAATTCTTAGGTGTTCCATTTGCTATTGCTGACGCTACAACACTTACTGAAGCTGGTTATGTTGGTGACGATGTAGAGGTCATGTTAAGAACACTCTTACAGAATGCAAATTATGACATTGAATCAGCACAAAGAGGAATTATCTATATTGATGAGATAGATAAGATTTCTCGTAAAGGCGAGAATGTTTCTATCACAAGAGATGTGTCTGGTGAGGGAGTACAGCAAGCATTGCTTAAAATTATCGAAGGTACTATTTCAGAAGTGCCAGTAACAGGCGGTAGAAAACATCCACAGGGAGAGACAATAAAGATAGATACATCTAACATACTTTTCATCTGTGGTGGAGCTTTTGATGGAATTGATAAAATCATCGGCAAGGAAGAGACGCATAACAGCATCGGATTTGGTGCTAATGTTGCCGATAAAAAGGAATCAGTTGCCGATTTGTCAAAGGTTGAGCAGCACGATCTTGTGAAATATGGACTTATGCCAGAGCTTATAGGCAGACTTCCTATTATTACAACACTTAATCCGCTATCAGAGGATGATTTGGTACATATTCTCACAGAGCCTAAAAATGCTATCACAAAGCAGTACCAGGAGTTATTATCTATGGATGGTGTGAAGTTGGAGTTTGAGGATGAAGCATTGAGAAAGATTGCAGAGTTGGCTATTCAAAAGAAAACAGGAGCGAGAGGGCTTAGAAGTATCATTGAATCTGCTATGCAGAAAGTTATGTTTGATGTTCCTGATATGGCAAGTGCAAAGAAAGTCGTTGTAACTGCTGATTGCGTGGAAGGAAAAGCGGATGCATTGGTGTATGGAACAAGAAACAAGAAGATTGCATAAAAGAAACTGTTTAACATAGAGCCATTTGGTGCTAAGTGGTTATCGGAAGGAGAATATATAATATATGGATAAATTTACGGTTGAGACAGGAAACAAAAACACAACCAAATCAGGAACAGTTAGCAGAAATGATTGGAATTTCAGTAGATACTCTCAATAATTACAAAAAACTCACAGAACTTATTCCTGAATTAGAAGATCTTGTTGATACAGGAATTGTCACAAAAGATGCCTTTGCTGAGAAAAACAAAGGCAAAAGAAGTTAAAATAGTAGATGAGTTAATCTCTTATATTAAAATAAGCAACAATTGCTGCTAATAATTTTGTTATACATCTACATAACGTTAGGATCATTGCACAAAAACATAAACTCAAAATAAGCGATGAGAAAAATTTACAGTAGGAAATTATATATGCGAATATTGATATAGATGCAAGTGTAAATACATATCTAAATATTATATTGTCTTTTCTTGGATGGTTTTTATCTTTATCTATTGGAAGTGTAAAGATGGTAAAGCCTAATGCGGCAATTACAAATACAATATTTAAGGTGAAATCTGCAAGTTCTTTTAATTCTTCATAAGTAAAAATATATTTTTGTCGAATTACATTGATAAGAATGATTACAGAAAGCATCATTGATAAAATCATGAAAAAAACAGAAAATTTTTTACTAGTTTTAAAAGGAACAAATACTAAGTTGGGTAGATTATTATTTTTATTATTTAAATTTTCACTCATTTATAAAATATCCTTTCTTCATTTTCCTATTATATCGGAAGACAAGGTTAAATAGATTATAGAAAATTATAATTTGTATTTTATTTCACATGAAATCAGACTTTCAAATTAGGTGGTAAATGTACATTGAAAATTGAATATTGGAGGTTGGTAAAAACTTGTGTAAGTTTAATAGTTGATGTATTATAGTTATAATAAAATAGTCAAGGAGGTATTTTTATATGAATGATACAGAATTATTTATAAAAAAGAATCTTGAAAAAAAGAAAGACTTACTACAAGAAGAGCATATACAAGTATTAAATATGTTATATAATGATGGAGTTAAACAAGGTTGTATTGATGAATACAAGTTTCACGAATACATTTGTCAATCGGTAAAATATACAGAAATTGCGAATGAATTAGAAGTTGATGATATGGTGTTAAATATATGCATTACAGATTTACAAAGTATGGGATTGATATTGAATACAATGAGAAATCCGTATAAAGAATCTGAATTTGCATTAACACAATTAGGATTAGAATATCTTAAAAACAAAAAATAATAGCTTTATAGTTTTTGCCAACCGTCAATTACGATGGTTGGTATTTTTTTTGCGCAAAATCGGAAACAGAACGGAGAATATTACATATAGAAGAATGAATGGGGGGTGATTACTATAAGTAAGATAAATTATAAAAAGACATTGAAGCCATTATATATAGAGTCGATGGAGGCAAGTCATGTTTATATTAACGAATGTGCAGTACAGGCAGATGCAACTGCACAATATAAAATTGGTAAGGAATATGTGGACTTTCAAAAGATTAGTACAAAGAGATCTGTATTAGCAGACAGTTTATTTCTTAGATTCATGCAATCGAGTATTACAAGAATTGGTGGTGATTTTAGTAAGGACTTTATTGTATTGAAATTCAATTACGATGCTAATTATAAGATAAGCGACGGAGTAGAAGAGAAACTTTCAAAAGAGGAATTACGTACACTGTATTATAAGAATGGAGTGACTTTTATTTCTGAGGTAAAGGATGCCAAAAGTAAACAGAAGCTGAGTAGTGAAGAGGATAGATGTCATTCAATACATTATAAAATGTTAATGAGATCACCTGGCAAGGCGAAAGATGGTGATTGTGTATTCATACGAGATAATTTATATCATAAAGCAATCAATTTCTTAACAATGGGATTATATGATTTGATGAATGAGGAAGCAAAGAAGAATCCGAATAAGGTATTCAAAATTGTTGAGTTATCTGCGTATTTAACATTAACGACTGCTGCTGCAAATGGTTATATACGGATTCCGTGGAATCGAATTTTAGTTGTACCGGATGAGGAAGTTTATTCGAAACGGATGAATGCGGTTATTGTACAATCCGAACCAGTAACACGAACATATGAGAAAAAAGAATTTTATATAGATTTTGATAGTCCTAAAACAGAGAAACTTATCAATAAAAAGGGATTTACATTTGATGAAGAAAAAGCGAAGAGTCATGATTTGACATATATAGCCAAAACAAAAAAAGCACTCATAGATAATGGAATCAGATGGAATCGTTATTACGGATATTCGGAAATCGTAGAGGAAGACGTTACTAGGGATGAATGTTTTGCTCACTACGTGTCAGATGAAAAAGTCAAAAATATTCTTTGGGATGGCATGGGATTAATAGATGAATCAATCTTTCCTAAAGATATGAATGGATTTATTTATTGTAGATCGCATTTCTTTAAAAGTTGTTTGTTCCGTGGAAATATTCAAGATTTTTTCAAAGATTATTGCAAGGAACATGGATTTGATTATAAAAATTTTACGACTGAGAAGATTGATATGTTTGAACGCAAACTTAGTCTATCTAATATTGATGTTGTGATTACGGACAAGTCTCTTAAATGGCTGAAATTTGTTGATGTGATGAGCTGTGGTCAGAAAGTCGATCCGAAGGATGCGTTTAAATATTACAAGCAGTATATGAAATCACATGATAATTGGTTTTCGATTGTAAAGACTGCTCATTCGAGTAAATGGGGAGATATGCAGTTGATGGCATACCAGATGGATAATTCGCTTCCAACTACGGATAAAAATGTATTAGGGCGTATTGCGGATCAGTCGGTGCAGTTTTGCAATGAGTTAAAACTTGCAGATGATGAAGCATATCTGAAATATCTGGATCAGAGAAAAAACAATTTTAATATCAATGAAATGTTGATTGAATTGGTAAAATGGAATCCTGACTTTAGACGTACAGAGTTTTTTAGAAGTAAGAAAACTAAGGATATAAGTAAATTGAAGAATGAATACTTTAAACAAGGGCGGTTACTGCAAAATGGAGATAATCTTACTATTATGGATAACCCGATTGCACTTTTGTTAAAAGCAGTAGGTGCAGATCCGTTGCAGGAAGGTTGCTTTGATGTAGTAGAGGATGGTGTTCAGTGTTATACACCAAGATTTAAGGCTGGGGATAGGTTGGCTGCATTTAGAAGTCCTCATAATTCACCCAATAATATAATTCATTTATACAATATATATCCTGATAGGCTGGTTAAGTATTTCCCTAATATA
>OBJF01001555.1_pt1 | contig 19750 bp, 26 predicted proteins | sample 1519091 | NCBI WGS metagenome assembly OBJF01 (sample SAMEA2452124, study PRJEB22498) | human gut metagenome | biome: human feces; feature: human gut; material: feces | place: Australia | collected 2012
AATTCAAGCCCCATTGAATATGGCGGGTTTGTGATTATATCGCCTTCAAAATCGTCCAGCGTTTCCTTCAGGAAATCCAGCGGTTCAGGATCACCGAAGCCCCGGTAAATCAGATCAGTTGAAATGACTTCATAACCGTGGGCCTGAAGCACCTTGGAAATATGGCCTTCCCCACAGGCTGGTTCCCAAATGACCGGGGTAAACTGTTCCAGTTCCAGAAGCATTTCCACGGCCCTTGGATCGGTGGCGTAGTAATCAAATGCTTCTCGTTCTTCAGGAACATGATTGGAACTGCCCAAAGTGGTGAACACCTTCTTGGAACCACTCATTCTGTGTCACCGCCTTTCACAAATACACGGGTTTTCCGGTTTCTGATCCACTTTGGAACCGTTGTGAAGCCACAGCGTTTTGTGATCTGCCGGGAAAACTCAATCTTGGAAAGAGCTTGGAAGTTGTTTGCAATGCAATATTCCTTATACCGGCGATACACGGAATCGGTGGCTTCATTTTCAATCCCGTCAAGGCCCACTTCATTGATGAACCCAATAATGGGGTTGTTGTTTTCCTCATATTCGTCCAACTGCCCCTGAACTCTGCTGGAAGTGGTGAACTGTGCGTTCCCAAGAACCCGCTTCAACCCCCGAAGGCCAAGCAAGGCCAGATATTCCATAGAACCCTGTTCACACAGTTCATCCTTGATAAACGGGCGGAAGTCAGCATCATTGGGGGTGAACTTGGCATCGAAGGGAACAATCACCAAACGCCGCTGAACGGCTCCGGTTTTATCCTTGATACGGGGAATATTGTTGGCGCTGAACAGGAACTTGGAATAATTGTTGAACTCAAATGGATCTTGGCCTTTGCGCTCCACATTCACCCGATCACCTGTGACCAGTTTCTTGAACACGGAAGCATTGGCAATAAATTCATCACCAATATCATCACCGATGTTCGCCAGCTTGCCGAACAGTTCAGCGGTTTTGAACCTATCGCCCAATTCCTTCAGGTCAAGGGAAGCAATGTTCTGATCTCCAAGAAGGTTCTTCACCACATGAAGGAAGGTGGATTTGCCGTTGCTCTTATCGCCAATCAGGATGAAGGCTTTGCCAAGTTCGTTGCGGCGGTACATACAATAGCCCACCATTTCTTCCAGCAAGGCCCGAACTTCAGGATCATCACAGGCCAGCCGGTTCAGGGTATGATCCAACAGATCATCATGGGCGGCGGGGTTGTACGGCCACGGGATTTTGTTTGTAATGACCACATCCGGGGTGAACTCTTTGAAGGAACCATCCCGGATATTGTAAAGGCCGTTACTGAAAGCAATAATATTCGGGTTGGTGGCCTTGGTGTTTTCCTCAATCATGATTTCCAAATAGGACAGGACTTCCGAACGCCACGCCCGCTTCAGGTTGCTGATCAGCTTGATCATGGCCCCTTCAATCTCACCGGCACCGGAAACATAGATACCATCCTTGTAAATGTGAAGCTGGTTATTGATCTTCACAATATGGTTGTTGTTCTTCAGGTAGGTGGCGAACTTATCAAACAGGAAGGTTTTATCCCGGAAGAAGGATGTTTTCTTGAAAGCATCATCCCGAAGGATCACATCAAGTTCCTTGTCGGAAAGGGGCTTCTTCAGCACATAACGGTTAATCAGCCTGATACATTCACGGGCTTCTTCCTTGGTGAAATCGTCACTCTGAAGGGTCAGAATGTAGTTGAACAGGGTTTGGTTCCGCCCATCACCTTCCCCAAGGTTCGGAAAATCATAGTTGCTTTTCACCGGGGTCAGCCACTTGGGAAGTTCCTGAATCTCCCCTTCAGGGAAGTCATACAGAATGGGCCGTTCCACGCCACCGGACTTCAAGATTTCATAGCTGTTATTGGCTCCAACCTTTCCATCCGTGGTGATACCCACGGCCAAGGTGCATTTCGTCCAGCTTTTTTTAACACCACAGTTCTTGAACAAGAAGTGTTTTCCCCGTGTGGTGGCGTACACTCTGCACTTCAGTTCTAAATCCTGAACCATTCTGAACAGAAGTTCAGATGTTTCCGCATCATCCACATCAATCAGGATGGTTTCTTCCCCAAGAATACCGGCGTATTCATCAAGGTCTTGGACTTCTGAACGGGTTTTCAGTTTTTCAACGCCTTTGAACTTTTCAAGGCATTGTTTATTTCTGGTAGGCACATAGCCCCTAAACAGTTCCATGCTTCAACGCTCCCCCCCCCCGAAAGGTTTTATTGTTCATCGTTCCACCCCGAAATCTTTCAACCGATCCCAAGCAACATCAATGTAATACTGCTTGTCCAGTTCATCCGGGATAGGAAGGTTGGTCACATCATCATTGATGAAGAAACAATGATCCGGGGTGTTGCCGAACTTTTCAGGGTTCTTTTCCCGGCCCTTGACGATTTTCCCGGAAACCTTGAAGATTCCGCCCTTGCTCTGATCCTTGGAAGCGAACACCCGGAAAGTTTTATCCGTCTGAACCTCACCGCCGCTGAAGCGGGTGATTTTCTTGGAACGGCCTTTTTCATCCCTGATCTTGGCTTCCGTAATCACCGGGGAATAAAGGGCGTATTTGTATTTACTGGACACTTTCACAACCTTCTGAAAATCCCGAAGGTCAGAACATTCCATGATGGTTGTTTCCGGGCTGATCCCCTGAAGGAAATAGTTCACAATGGCCCGGTTGACAATGGGAAGGTCATAATCCAGATCGGACAGCTTTTTGACATAGGCCCCCTTGCACTTCCAGCGGGGTTTCCCTTTTTCGTCACGAAGCGGCCCGGAAGGAACAATGATATAATTGTTCACATCCTTCTGATACACCTTTTGAAATTCATCAAATTCAAGGCGCATCCCGGTTCTTTGCTCCCACTCCCAACACAGATCATCCAGCATTTCAAAATCTTCATACCGGCGAAGTTTGACCAAAATACCATCCGTGTTGCTCTGGATGATTTCACAATGATCTTCCAGCCGTTCAATCAAATCCAGAAGAAGAAGCTGACCGCCCACACAAACATTGTTGGCTTGCCGGGGATCATACATGGCATTGTGCTTATCCTTCATAGCGCCATAGGTGCTGTTCAGAACAATCTTGTAAGGCTGTTGCATGGGGTTCTTTTCCGCCTTCAACTTCAGGCGGGTGTGGTAGATTTCCGCATACTTGGAAGGATCGTGAACATTACGGGAAAGCCACTTATAAACCAGCATCAAAGACGGGTAATAGGAAGCCACATCCACATTGACAAACCAACCTTCCCCGTGATATTTGGGAATGGCCCCATGAAGGCCACCCCAAGCGAACACATGGGGAACCCCGGCCACTTCCAGTTCAAGGGTTTTGGAATAATCACGGTTCAAGGGGTTCTTGTACCAATTCAAAACTTCTGTGTATTTTTCGATCCGCAAGCTGGGCGGGAACTCAATTTCAAATTCATCATTGTGTTCCCTTTGAACGGCCCCAAGGATTTTGGCGGAAAGTTGTGCTTTGGTGCGGCCAATGTCAGAAATGGGAAGGTGGAACGCCTTCACAAGTGACATTTGGGCATCAAATTCATCTTCTTTCCGCCTTAACCACACTTCCACCGTCTGTTCCACATCATGGCGGCAATATTTGACCGTTTCGGCCAACTCTGCTTCAGTCAAAGGCCGGTCAATGTCGAAGGGAACAGAAGTTTCTTTAATGGAATGGCCCATGAACGCTTCCAGCGCCTTCAGGCTGATTGGCGGGTTCGGCATCACATCATAATTGATCAGCGGGTATTCCCTGAACAGGCTTGAATATCTGTAACCGGGTTTGTCCTCTGCAATGATCCAATCATTCACAGGCTTTGGATCAAACCCACACAGAATGGCCTTTAGGATGTACTGATCATAGTTCCGGGAATTGTAACCGGCCCAAATCACGCCCTTGTGTTCCTCATAGAAACGCTTCAGCTTGTCGGGATCATTGATAATCACGGTTTCTTTCCGGGCGTTCAGGTCGATCAGGACAACCAACCAGTCATACCGGAAAACCTCAAAATCATAGAAGATCATCAACTCACATCCTTTCAGCTTTTGTGAAATCGGTCAGCGTTTCCGCCTTATCAGCCCCGCCACGGGAAGGCTTTCACTTGGGGCCATTGTGGGGCCGAAGCCCCACAGGTTGTGCTTGAAAGTTAAGGTTCAAAACCGCATCAAGCACTATTTGTGCTCGATTTGATTATAAAAAATCTGCGGTCAGTTTTCAACCTCGAAAACTTCTTCAACGGTGATGGAATTGAAGCGGGAATCATCGTAGTCCACCGCATATTCCAAAGTTCCATCAATAGCTTCCGCCACATCAAGAACAAGCTGGGCAAACTGCTTGTAGCTGGTAAAGCTGACAGGAACACCGGAATCCAGCTTTTCAAGGAAGCCCATAGCAGAAGCGATCATGTTCTTGTCATTCTTGGTGCCGTAAAGGACACGGTTCATGAAAAGGCGCTGGTTCTTGAACTCACCGGACAGGATTTTGAAGGACACGGCCAGCATGGGGCGGTTGGGATCGGCCTTGGTGCCTTTGATCTCCATGCTTTCCAGCTTCACTTCATACTTGCCAGCGGGGATGGTGGGGAAATCACCGCCGCCGTTCTTCTTGGCATCCTCCACATCAGCCTGAAGGCCCTTCAGATCAACAGAACGATCAATCTTGTCAAAATCAATAGCCATAGTTTTTTACCTCCAAAAATGTTGTTATGTTCAAATGGTTTTGAGAATATCAGCCAACCCATGAAACAGGCCGTTCACAAGTTCAGCGGTTTCCTTGGCCCGGTTCATAGTGTCAACTTCTTCTTTCGTAGGGGCAAATTCCTTATCAGGGGCAAACAGATCATCGGTCAGAACCCCATCCAACAGATGATCCAACGCCGCATCAAACATCACTTCATAGAAATCATCGTGGTTGGCGGCATAGTTGGCAATCGCCATCTTTGCGGCGTTCCGGTGAAGCTGGATCAGGGATTCCGGGTCAGCATCAGGCGGGGGGGGGGATCAGGTTTGCACACACCTGAATCTTGCGAATCAGGCCACGGCGGTTCATTTCTTCTTTGAACCTGTTCAGGGCATCGTTTTTCATGTTGTAGTTCCTCCTTATATTTGGTTGGAAATGATGGTTTTAATGCGCTTCACATGGTCTGAAAGCAACTCCCGGTTCATCCGTTTCCAACGAAGAATGTTGGAAATGCAGATCAATTCATCCTGAATGTCCTGAAAGGCTCTGCGGTTGCTTTCAAGGTCAGCTTCATAGGAAGCAAGGTCTGTGTTCTCACCGGCCTTGGCCGATCTGACTTCTTCATCAGCCTTTTCAGCGTATTCCCGGAAATACTTGGCCGCTTCATAGCCCATGTGCTTTTCAACCAGATATTCAAAATCACGGGCCTTGAAGATGGTTTCAGGCTTCCCGGCAATCATCAGCACATCAGCCATTATTCTTCACGCTTCTTCCGGGTACGGCGGGGCGGGTTAGCATCCGTCTTGGGTGCGGGTTCCTCTGCCTGTGCCTTGGGGCGATCCCACAGGGGGCAACCATCGGGGCCGCCTTCCTTGTGGCAACGGTGGCCAGCGTCAATGGACGGACAAAGGGGGATTTCCGGGTTTTGATCGTGCTGTCTGAAAATGCGTTCACCGTCCGGGCATTTGGGAAGATCGTTCCAAGGCGGGGTGTCACCGGTGGCCGGTTCATCAACAGGAACAGAATCATCCTTTTCACCGCCGCCCGGTGTCCAAGTTCCATCAGGATCACCACAAGCCGCCTTTGCCGCATCTTCAGCCGGATCATAGTTACCAGCCGGGGGCGGGGTTACAGTCTTGGCCTTTCTGCCCCTTCTGCTGGGCGCTGTGGTGGGCGTGTCGGTGGTTTCAGGTGCGGGGGTAGCCGGGGCATTGCCGCCACGCTTCACGGCTCCTGCGGCCTTCTGGTTGGCTTCCTCGTAGACTTCACAGAAAGCGTCATAGGTCAGCGGGATTTCCTTATCACGGACAGTCAAACGGCCACCGCCGAAGATCACTTCAGAAGTCTTGAAAGACAGCACCCGTTCATCATCGTCCGCCACGATACGGGCCACCAGATCAACCATACCGGCCACCTTGTTTGCCACCTTATCCTGAAGGTTCGGCTTGATGGAACTGATCTTATCGCCGCCCTTGCGGGTCAGGTCACGGCTTCTGTCCTCATGGCTGATCAGGATGATGTTTTCATAGTCCAGATTTACCAGCCGCTTCAGGGTGTTCAGGAACTCGCTTCTGACCATATCCCACGCACGGAAGGAATCATCAGATTCATGCTTCCAGCCCTGACGGTCACAGATGTAAACCCGGCACGATTCATAAACATCTTCCAGAAGGTCAACCACGATGGTTCGGAAATCGTTCTGTTTCTTTTCCAGTTCGGCCACGGCATCCATGAACACTTCATAGGCCAACTTGCGCTTGGTGATACGGCCTTCCACCGTAACGGTGTCACGAATGGCGATATAGGGGGCATCCACAAACTTGATGTTGCCATCCGTGTTCAACATCAGGGGATCGGGGAACTGATTGGCAAAGAAGGTTTTGCCGCTGAAGGGTGCGCCGTAAAGCCACACAACCTTCTTCTTGGTGGCGTTCAGATCACGGCGTTCATTCTTGGGAAGTAACATATAATCCCATCCTTTCTGACAATATTCTTCATACTCACACCATCCACAAAAATGGTTTGGGTTCTTGGGAAAGTCTGTGGCTTCAACCATGTGCTTCACATCGGTCAGGAAGTCCACAATCTTCATGGGGTTGTACTGAACCGGCATCAGCGTTGGTTCAGAATCTTTCAAGGCCGCTTGCAAGCGGTCACGGAATTGGGAAAGGGTTTCGGTGCTTTTCTGCCTGATCTTGGGCTTGGGAACAATCAGGAAATACATATTTCTGATCCGGTGGCCGGGATGGGTCAGTTCATACCAATACTTGTATTCGTGAAGCTGACCGGAAACGGCGTAGTTCTTGGCGTTGTTGGAATACTTGAAATCGTACAGATCAAACGCTTCAAATTCATTCAAATCTTCACCAGTGATCAGGCCATCCAGCTTCAGGCCCTTCCCCACAGGAACCAGATAATCCATAAAGCCGATGAAATCAGAGTTCCCGATTGGAAGTTCAAAGGTTCCGCCCGGTGGCAACATGGCCTTTGCCTTGGGGATCATGGCTTCCAACTTCATCATTTCATGAATGTGATCATCCGTCAGAACCGGGAAGCTGTTCTTGTAGAAGTCAAGGGCTTGTTCAACCCCTTCTTCAATGCCGGTGTGAAGTGCGGTGCCAAGGATCAGGGCGTTGTCTGCGTCCGTGTTCGGGATCGTGTCTAATCCATCAACATATCGCAACCGATATTTGAATGGGCAACGATCAAACACTTCAACCCGGCTATGGGAAAATCTTGTGGACACGATTTCACCCCCTTTATTATGTCTTTGAATGTGTCAAACCCTTGTGGGTATAGTACCATTGCTATTCCGCCGCTATTATTGATTTGGCGAATATTCCGCTTCTGAAGCACAGATGGGGTTCCATTGGTGGCCTTCAGCTCTACTTCAAGGGCAATGCCCTTCACGGTGATCCGCATATCGGGAAGGCCGCTTTTCACATACCGGCTTCCACCCCAACGCTTTTCATAGAAGCCACAGGGCGGGGCGCTCATACGGTCAACAGGTTCACCCAAGGGATATATCCCTTCAGATTCCAGCCACTTCTTCAGGCGGTTTTCAAAGTTTTTTTCACCGGCCATCGGCTCACCCCTCCAACATCTGAATCAGGCTGTGAATACCTCTGACTTGGGTGAAACCCTGAATCTTCCCCGTTCCAGCGTAGAATTGAAACAGTTTATCATCAGACTTCCGCCAACAATGGAAGTGGCCTGTTTGCTCATTTTTCAGTTGGTATTCAATGCCGTGGGCTTCAAACTGCTGAATGGCATAGGCGATCCGGTCGGGGTTCTTTGCAACCCGTTCTGAATGAACCTGTTTGGCATGATTTTTCAGGGCATCCCACACTTCATCCCTTGCCATCGGCCCCACCACCCATTTCATAGTGTTCAAAGGTTGCCACACTTGCCATAGCCGAAAACAGGTCGGAATAATACTGAACAGCGGAATCACGGTCAATATTGTGTTTATCAGCCGCCGCAATCAGTTCATGAATGGTGCCACCAACAATACGGGTCATTTCACTTGCCCAAGCGTCAGCTTCTTTCGGGGTCAAACCTTCCATTACTGCCCACCGCCCTTCAGGGTGATCTTCACATAACCGGCCTTGGCGGTGGTCTTGGAACACTCGGAAGCAATGTCCGGGTATTTCTTCTTCAGCTTGGCGGAATCAATACTGGTGGCATTGGTGGGCTTCACAAGGGTAAGGTTCAGAACATCGGATTCAAACTTATCCACGCCGAACTTCACCATTGCTTCATACAGCTTGGCCTTCATTTCCTTTTCCTGATCCTCAATGGCCTTCTTGTGGGCGGTCAGGGAAGCAATGGCGTTCAGGGTGGCAAGCTGGGTGTTCTTGAACTCCTGAAGGGCCGTTTCTTCATCGAAGGTGGCCGAACCACAGGCGTTCGGGTTTTCCTGACAGGAATCAGGGCAAGTGTGGAACTCCGGGCATTTGTGGCAACACCCATCGAACTTTCCACGGGGGCAAGCGTTTTCACATTTGATCATTTTTCTGGTTCTCCTTTCAGATAAACATTCAACTGCTTCAGGCCGAAGGCGGAAGCGGCTTCATGGTTGTCAAAATAAATGTCGATCTGGTTTTCACCATATTTGTCAATTACCCATTGGGCGGGGCGATCCTGAACGATGTATTCACCCAAGCCTTCCACTTCCACCACAGTTCCCAAGGGAAGCGGAGAAGCACAGGAAACACCGGCCTTCAGTTCCACGCCAGCGGCACCATACACAATGCCGTTGGGCCGATTCTTGGCCCATTCGCCGCAACACTTTTCACAGGAACAATAGGCGGTAATTCTGAAACTGCCCAACAGCACCGGTTCAGGTTCGGCGGGTTCTTCCACCAGCGGGGTTTCCACCGGCTCCAAGGTCACATCCGGGATCACGGTGGTAAGCTGATCCGGTTCAATGGGGGCATCCGGGGCTTTGCTGTTGACAGCAGAACAGCGCCCAAATACAAACCCCATTGCAAGGCCCATCAGAAGGGCCACAAGGAACATCCGCCTGAACCGCTGGTTAAGGGCCTTGCGGCGCTGTTGCCGCTTGCTCATACTTTCTGAATAGTTCATCGGTATAGTCCTTTCTCATTTCCAAAGTGGAAAGAATATCTTCTTCAACCGTTCCCGGACAGATCATCAGGTAATAGAAACAGGGCCTTTCTTGCCCAAGGCGGTGAATACGCTTTTGGGATTGCTCCCACAATTCCGAACCTTGGGGAAGGCTGAAGTAAATGATTTTATTGGCAAGTTGGAAGTTGCCGCCCATTGCACCGGCTTGATACTGAATGAAGGTAATGCTGTTGTGCTGGTAGCGATAAGCATCCAAGTTCTTTTCTTCACCGGAAAGAACAGACACAGGCCGGTTCAGGCCCTTGGCGATCCCCTTCAGGCGTTCCATTTCTTCCGTGAAGTTATAGAACACAATCAAGCGATCTTCCGTGCTGTTCACCAAATCCCGGAAGGCTTCATAACGGGCCGGGTTGTATAGGCCGCAAAGCTGACGGGCATAAAGGCGGCGGGTCAAGCTGGTATCGCCAATCAGTTCCCGTTCACAATGGGCATTGGAACCGTAGAAATCAGCATCCAGTTCAAATTCACCAAGGTTGGCGCTGTCAATCGCAACATAGCGATCATTCCAGAACTTCCAATAAAGGGGTGAAGGGCGGGTTTTGACCTTGATCCAGTTCCGTTTTGGAAGGCTGATTCCGGCCTGTTCGGTGGTCATGAAAACGGCCCCATGTTCGGCCAGCTTCATCTTCAGCCGGTCAACATTTTTATAGCCGGTAATTTGCTTCCGCCAAAAACCATCGGTTTCCACCCATTCCGTTTGAATGTACTGCTTCCAGAACAGTTCCTTTGAAATCTTCCACCCCAACAGTTGGCATTGGCTCCACAGGTTTTCATACTTGCCGCCCGTGGGGGTGCCTGATAGAAGGATCACATTATCCGGTTTCAGCCCAAGAATGAACTTTGACCGTTTGGCGTTCTCGTTCTGGATCAGGGAACTTTCATCCAACATCAGCGTGAAGCCGGTCAGGGTTTTCAGCACATTCCGCCTGAAGGTCAGTTCGTAGTTGATCACGCCACAAATCCGATCCGGGTTATCAACTTCCATTGCGGCCTTCATGAACCAATCAAATTCATTTTTCTTGGTCATGTCATAAATCATCCAACAATGGTTCATGGCGTAATTTTCCGTCATGTGTTCAATCCAGTCTTGAACCTTTGAACATTGACACACCAGAAGATTTACACGGCTGTTCAACTTCAAGGCTTTTTCGGAACCAACAAAGGTTTTCCCAAGGCCCATATCAAGGTAATAGGCAACCCGGTTCTTCCCCTCGGTTTCATCAAGGGCCTGTTGTTGGTGCTGGAACAGGTTAATCATTGATCTGAATGGAAGCACCCAAAACCTTCTTGGCGTGGGTGGTGGAACCGAACAGCTTCTTGACCACAGCGGCACAGAAACCGGAATAGTAGTCATAGGAATCCGCTTCCCCACAGGAAACAATGGTTTTGGTGTTGTCGGCCCACAGAATGATTGTCTTGGGGCCGCTATAAATGACCTTCTTGATCTGCGGAAGGCCGGTCTGACGGGAACGGCGGATGTGATTTGCAACGCCAAAGGTGGCGTTAAGATCGGCCTTGATATATTCCATCATGGCATCAGGCAGACTGCCCGCCGCAACCACCTTGGATTCAGAGAACCAAAACAGGCCCTTGGAACTTGCGTCATTCGTCTGCTGAAAAAGTTCCACGCCAACCTTCTTGTTCTGCGAAAAGTAATTCTTCACCTTGCCGATGTAGCCGGTGAACTTGCCGCTGTATTCCGCATCGGGCAAGATTTTAACGATCATTCCGATCTGAAGCATATAAACCATCCTTTCATTGGTGAAGCCATTCACGGCGGATGTACTGAATCGCCGTTTCAAAGCCTTCAGACATTTCAGCGGGGCAATCCGGGCTATGCTGGGCGCTCCGCAACTGCTTAATTGCCTTCTTCAGTTCGCCACGGGTGGCGATAGGCGTGTAGGGGGGGGAATCGGGCGCAACCACATAGATAAGGGCGAAGAAGCAAATCATATCAATGTTGGTGGCGTTCCTGATCAAATCCAACAGTTCATCACGGGTGTTATCCATCGGTGTTCCCCTTTCAGGCCGTAAGGCCGAAGAAGGAATTGAACTGATCAGCGCCCACATAATCACGGAACTTAGTGGGGTTGATGTAGTAATTCCAGCAAGCGCCGGTTCCGGGAACAGCGTTCCCAAAGGGAAGAAGGCCACGCTGAAGGCCGATTCTGACGAACTGATCAGATTTACCCATGCACCGGGCGGCTTCCTTCACGCTGATCTTCTTGATGGGCGGTTCCGCAACAGGGGCGGCTCCATAACCCATCAGGTAATCAAAGGAAACGCCGGTGGCATCGGCAAGGGCCTTGATACGGTCAGGGCCGGGGGTGTTCTTCCCGGAAAGGTATTGGCTGATAGCGGCCTTGGAAGCCCCGGCCTGTTCAGACAGGGCGGATTGGCTCATGTTGGCCTGTTCCATAGCGTTCTTCAAACGCTCTGCGAAGGTGGTCATTGTGCGTACTCCTTTCATTTTTCAAGATTTCCGTGTGCAAACACGGCGGACAGTAAGAAATAACATCCCGGCCAATGTCGGACAGTTTTTCGGGATAGGTCAGGGGAAACATTTTCCCGCACTTCTTACACCGAACTTGACGGGTGATCATCATTGGCTTACCACCTTGAAATGACCGGGTTCCTTCATCGGTTCCACATCCACGCTGGAAACCAAGGCCCACCAATCGGCTTCCGGGTAAAGGTTGCGGTCACTTCTCAAAATGGTTCGATCTCTGAAGTGAATGGCCTTCCAATCCTTGGTGTCAATCAACTTCATTGGTTATCACTCCTGTTCTTCAAAGGCCACTTCACATTCCCCACAGAGAACATGAACTTCTTTGGTGGCCCGGATGATGGTTCCGCAACAGGGGCAAACATACTTGCGGGAACTTGATCCCCCCCCCTTCCGGGAACCCTTCAGCGGATTGGTACGGGGTCGAACCAGACAGAACCCGGATTTGCCAAGGGATTTCACGAAGGCTTCAGCTTGCGGGTTCAGGGCGGTTTTGTGCCATCCGTACTTTTCGCCTTTCTCCACGGTCAGGCCGTGGGCTTCAGCGGTTTCTTTGAACTTCCGGTTGTGGTAGGAACCAGAACGGGAAGTGTCCTGAACATTGTCCTGAAGGTTCTGAAGGTGAACCATTTCGTGAAGCAAGGTTCCACAGGTTTCTTCAAAGGGGCGGTTCAGGTATTCGGCACACAGGTTGATTTCGTAATAACCGCCTTCCTTGGTGCCATCTTGCCAAGCCTTCCAAGCGGTACACCAGCCGTAGGCCCCACGGGTATGATCCGGGGAAACGGTGATCACAGGCTTTTCCAACTTCCCTTCAAAGAAGGCTTTGTTGAACTTTGAAAACAAGGTTTCAAGTTCATCAATGACCGGTTTCAAACTGACTTCATTCATGGTGCTTACTCCTATTGAACACTATATGTGCTCGATTTAGTTAAAAAAAAGTTCCTGAACCGAAACGCCAAAGAAATTGGAAATGCGAACCTTCACTTCATCACGGGGAACCCGTTCATCACGCTCATACATGGCATAAGAAGATTTGGTGATCCCAAGTTCCTTGGAGATTTCGTCTTGGGTTCTGCTCCCACGCAGTTCCCGAAGTTTCTTGCCAATACTCATATTTGCACATCCTTTCTTCAGAATTAGAACAGCCAAAGCCCCAACAAGCAATTTCCGGGCGGTCATATCTTTTATATGGGGATTGATACCCAATACCCGAACCCATAAACCGGGGGCGCTCATGTTGTCGCTGTTGCCCTGCCATCATCAGCACCGGTGGGGGCGGTTCCGGTGGACGGGCCATCAGGCCCGTTTCGGCTTATTCAGCATCCATGTATTTTGCGGAAACCTTAATCATTGATTCTGCAACCGCTTTATCGGTTACACCCCGATAAGTTTTATTGAACAGGATATACACAAGACTAAAGGTTATATCATCAGAAGAATCATAGGCAACTTCAAGAACAGCTTCCGGGCAATCTTCCATAGTCTTTTCGTGAGGAAGGCTAAAAGCGTGGGGCACACCATAAGTGGTAAGCATTTCATCCAGTTTTTCAAGCAAGGTATCATCCATATCAGGGTGTCCTTCACGATCCTTAATGGTGACATAGGTATCAAAAACATGAACCTTCATTTTCAAATCCTCCCAATCAGTTCGTGCACCTTTTGTGCTCGTCTGATTATCATTATACACGATATGTGCTCAAAGTCAAGCGCAACCGAACACAAATTGTGCACAAAGAAATGTGTTACTAATTGTGCACATCGACGGATTGACTTTGTGCACATAATGTGTATAATGAAATATAGAAAGACTTCTGAAAGGGGTGTACTTATGCCGAAGTTTTCTGATCGGTTCAAGCAATTACGAACCGAACGCCGCCTATCTCAACAGAACTTGGCGGATCAGCTTGGGTTTTCCAAAAGTAGTGTGAATATGTATGAACGGGGCGAACGGGAACCGGGCCTTGAATCTATGGAAACCATAGCAGACTATTTTAATGTTGATTTGGATTACCTCATGGGTAGATCAGATATTCCGAACCGGAATGAATGGTTGAAAAGCATCAATAAATCTGTGGTAGTCGAACCTTCACAACCACAGGTGAAGTTTGATAATATCATCCCAATTTCTACAAAGCGTTTTCCTCTACTCGGTGACATTGCTTGCGGTAAACCCATCATGGCAAACGAAGAAAAGGAACTGTATGTGGAAGCTGGTGCCAACATTCGTGCTGATTTCTGCTTGAAGGCCAAGGGTGATTCCATGATCGGGGCCAGAATCTATGACGGGGATATTGTGTTCATCAGAAAACAGGAAATGGTGAACAATGGCGAAATTGCCGCTGTTATCATTGATGATGAAGCAACCCTGAAGCGGGTGAATTATTATCCTGAAAAGGATTTGCTGATCTTGAAGGCTGAAAACTCCCAATATGAAGATTTGGTATATACCGGGGAACAGTTAAACCACATCATCATTCTTGGAAAGGCCGTAGCCTTCCAAAGCGATATTATATAGAAGGTGATCCGGTGAAGAAGTTCTTGAAAGGCGTGGTTGGGTTCTTTCTTGGAACAGCAATGTTTGTTTATACTGCGTGCATCTTCATGGAACCCGATCTTCTTCCGGTGTTCGTCCTTATGGACGCTATATGTGCTTTAATTCTATTTCTGATTTTCCGAAAGCGAAAACCAAAACCGGCCAAACAGAAGGCCCCACCCAAAACAGAACCCACCGTTCAGGTTCATTCCAATCTGAACCCGGAATGGGCTATTAAATCCATGCCGGGGGCCTACACCGTAGCAGAAGCCAAAAATCATGTGCGGATTGTTCAAGATTGCTTGAACATCTTTGAAAAGACGAAGAACCTTGAAACATTCTTTTCCCGCTATGAATATGGTATGCAAATAGCCCTGACAGTGGATCAAGCGGCCAAGGCCGGAATCATCCCTTACACATCCGATCTTCCAGCTTCTTTCTTCAAGGCGGCTGATAGTCAGAAAGAACGGGTGTTGTTGGATTCCTATTCCGATCAGAAAGCCAAGATTGATGAATTGAAAACCGCAAAGGCCAAAGCCACCCATTGGAACCGGTATCTGAACACCCTGAAAGAATACGAAGATCAATATTCCATGAACCCTGATTCTGAATATCCTGAAGTTCTGGAACAGGTCAAAGGTGAACTTGCCAAACTTGATCTGTCCACATCCGTTCCGCCGTCCAATCTCTGAAAACACAGGAAAATCAAGGCTTTGGAACAGGTGGAACAGATAAAGCGCCGGTTCTCTATATACTCTTTTTCTTTTATATTTTTTTTATCTACTCTTTGAAGTAATATAATATCCGTTCCAAGTGTTCCATTCTCTCAAAGCCACACCCCGCAAGGATTTTAAGCGGAACGGATATGGAACAAATGCAAAAAAAAATGACCGCCCCCGGTCTTGCACACCGGAAGCGGTCAGGCGAAACAAACCCTTTTGAAGTTAATGTTTCAAACGCCTTTGAACATTATATCACATGGGGTTTAGCTTTGCCATACCCAATTTTGAAAGTTCAGGTGATATAATGCGAAATCCAAACGGGTATGGAACGGTTGCAAAGCTATCAGGCCAACGCCGCCGCCCATACATTGTGAAGAAAACCATAGGTTGGAATGACAAAGGCCACCCCATCTATGACATTATCGGCTATGCTGAAACCCGTGAAGCCGGGAACATCATGCTTGCTGAATACAACCGTGATCCTTGGGATGTTGACCGGGCCAAGATCACCCTTCAACAGCTTTTTGACCTCTGGAAAGAAAAGAAGGCCCCGAAACTGGGGGAATCCAACCGTTCTTCCCTCTGTTCAGCGTTCAAGCATTGTTCAGCGTATGTGAACAAGCCTTATAAACAACTGCGATCCTACCAAATGCAAGAAACCATTGATGGTTGTGGGAAAGGGTATAGCACCCAAGCGGCCATCAAGAACCTGTGGGGCCATCTTGACCGGTTCGCCCTTGAAATGGATATAATAAACCGGTGCTTCTCCGAACTTCTGACTTCTGATCCAATACCGCCCACCAGCCGCCTTCCGTTCACCAACGATGAAATCAAAACGGTGTGGGAACATCAGTCTGATCCTTGGGTTGATACGGTTTTGATCTTGCTATATTCCGGGTGGCGTATCTCTGAATTTTTGAACCTGAAACCTGAAGATATAGACTTGAAGGAAGGCACAATGAAGGGCGGCACCAAAACGAAAGCCGGTAAGAACCGCATTGTTCCCATCCATCCAAAGATCAGGCCCTTGATTGAACGGCGGCTTGCCGAAGGTGGCCCCCGGCTGATCAGCTACAATGGGAAGATTTGCAATCAAACTCAATACCGGATATTTTGGGCGGATATTATGAAGGCCCTGAAGCTGAATCATACCCCGCACGAATGCCGCCACACCTTTGAAACCAAATTGGATAGCGCCGGGGCCAACCGGAAATGTATTGATTTGCTCATGGGCCATGTGTCCAAGGACACGGGAAACCGGGTCTATAATCACAAGACTTTGGACGAACTGAAGGCCACCGTGGAACTGATTCCATAGGGTTCAAACCGGTGAACATTTTAGGCCGCTGAACGCTGAACTATGCACACATTAGTAACAAGAAAACCCCGAACCCCTGAAAAATCAAGGGTTCGGGGTTCGTCTGTTTTTATTATACCATATGTGCAACAAAAAGTCCAGAAAAATCAGCATTTCTGCTGATTTTTGAAGGAATATTTGGCCGGCTAACTCACGACTGAAGTCACGAGAATGCGCCGGCTGATTTTCAAACATGATTTTCTTCCTCCTTGAGCTGCTGGGCAAGGCGCAGGAGCTCTTCTTTCGTGTTTTTGCTCGGGTCTTCCAGAACGGCGTCCAGAAGCGCCGCGAGGAGCTTTCCAAGCTCGGGGCCGGATGCAATACCGGCGGCGATGAGGTCTCTGCCGTTTACAGCGAGGTCTTTGAGCGAGAAGCACTCGTTTTTGGCTGTAATGTCGCGCGCAAGGCAGCGCAGCGTGACGAGCTTTGCATAGCGGACGGCGTTCTCATGTTCCGCCTGCGCGGAGATATCCGCTTTCCGCAGGACCATGAGGTCGAGGAACTGCTGCTCCCCGATATTACCGAGCAAGCGGCGCACTGCGCGCGGCGTCGGGTCAATGAAGTTATCGTGGATGCGAACGAGCTCCGTCACACTGGCGATTTCCGCATTGCTGAAGCGAAGCCGGTTCATGATATTTCTCACGATGGGTTCGCCTGCCTCACCGTGTCCGTGGAAGCGGAGATGGCGTCCATCTTCTTTGAGCTGTGCGCACTTCGGCTTGGCAATGTCATGGACGAGTCCCGTAAAGCGGAGCAGCGGCTTGTCCGCTGGGATGCTGTCGACAACATGGAGGCTGTGCTCCCACACGTCGTAGATGTGCCAAAGGGACTTCTGGTCGAATCCGACAGTCGCAGACAGTTCCGGGATGACTTGCGTGACGATAGGCTGATACTCCCGCAGGATGCTTGCCGCGTCCTGTCCCGAGAGGATACCGAGCAGCTCTTCACGGATGCGCTCATAGGCGATGTTGTTGAGAAGCCCACGAAGTGCGAGCATCGCGTCTTTCGTCTCCGGTTCGATGACAAACCCATATCGCGAGGCAAAGCGCATAGCGCGCAGGATACGGAGCGCGTCTTCCGAGAAGCGCTCTCTCTGGTCGCCCACACAGCGGATGATGCCAAAACGCAGGTCTGTCTGCCCGCCGAATGGGTCGATGACGTCCTCGCCCGGCGCATACGCCATAGCGTTGATGGTGAAGTCTCGGCGGGAGAGGTCTTCTTTTATGTCCGACACGAATTCGACGGCATCCGGGTGCCGGTTGTCACTGTAGGTGCAGTCCTTACGGAACGTCGTGACCTCGTAGTTTTCTCCGTGATAGCGCACCGTGACCGTCCCGTGTTTGAGACCCGTCTCAATGACGCCGCAGCCGAGACTGCGGAAGATACCTGCCGTCCGTTCCGGAAGAGCGCTCGTGCAGATATCCCAGTCGTTCGGTTCTCTGCCGAGTAGCGTGTCTCGCACGCATCCGCCGACGGTATATGCTTTTTCGCCGTTTTCCTTTAAGGCAGAGAGGATGAAGCGAACGCCATCTCCGCACGCAAAATCTTTATTGTTCAACAGGGATTCCCCCTTTTCTTTCGTTGCATTCATTATATCAAAATCCGACCATAGCCGCAATCGGACAAGGCCCTTTTCGAGTCGGTCTCATGTTTAAGAGAAATCTCCATCTGCTGCACTTTCGTATCCTCTGTGTCCCCTCTTGGCGGGCATGGTGTGATATGCTTTTGGTTTTTGTCCGCTTTTCCGGAAGTTTTCCTGTAATGCTGCAATCTTGTATTCTCTGGTCTCCCACTTTCGACCTGAAATGTGCTATGCGGCCAGGTCCTTTTCCTCCCGAAGAGCGGTTTCTTCTTTCGCCTCCTGATTTCTATACCTGACGAATCGTTTTCTCTTTGCTTTCGTCAGTTCTACGGATGAGTTTTCTCTCCCCCTCTTCCGACTTTTTCCCTTCTGTTGTAGTCTCGTATCCCCTATCGTATGGCCATCTCTGCCCGGGTGTGGTACGTTGTTTGCTTTTTCGCCTGCGGAAGCGTAGTTTTCCTTCCTGCTGCAATTCCATATCCCCTACGCCAACACTTTCAGAGCGAAGTGTGTTATGAGACCGCCGGTTTTCTACCCGCCTTTGCTTCTACCGCATTTTCGTATCCCCTTAGTTAACCATTCTGCTTTCGGCTGTGGTATTCTGTTTGTTTTCCATCGGCAGTTGCACGCTTCTGTTGCAATTTTGTATCCTCTGCCTTATGCTTGGAGCAAAGGATTTGAGGTGATTTTTGTGAGAGAAGAGTATCGCATCGACGAACTGAACCCGAGAAAGAATCCGTACGTCAGTCAGGCCGAAGAGCAGGTCACCATCAGCGTGGACGGCAGTACCGTAGACTACTTTCAGTCCATGGAGGCTTCCACCGGCATCCCATACCAGACCCTCATCAGCCTCTACTTGTGAGACTGTGCAGAGACCTGCAGGCAGATACCAGTGCCCCGTCAGTAATAGGCAGAGCGACATCCAGAAACGGATGCCGCTCTTTTTCTTTGCCTGCTGCAAGCTGGTATCCCCCGCGCAGCGCCTTTTCGGACGCCCTGTGATATACTTTCTGGGGTTTCTCTTCGACGGTTCCGCTTCTGATTTTTGTGCTGCAGCAGTTCCGTATCCCCTCTCTTGTGACTTTTGGAAGGAGATGTGTTATGCGGCGGGCACGCTTCCGAAGAGCGGTTTTCACCTGCTGCAGTTTCGCATCCCCTATGATGCCGGTTTTCTATCCGCCTGTGATACACTATTTGGTTTCCCCGTACGGCCAGCCAAAGGCATTCGTGTCGAATTATGTAATTTGCAGAAATCATTCGCGCCGTTTAATGTGATATTTCGATTTAATTCGATTGATTTTTGCACGAATGTCTGTTAAGCTATGTTCAGAACCTTTAAGGAGGTTGCATTATGTACAGAAAAATCATTAGCTTCCTGGAAGCGTGGAAAGAGGACGAGCACCGCAAGCCCCTTATTTTACAGGGCGCGAGACAGGTCGGCAAGACGTACTCCATCTTGGAGTTCGGGCGCACACACTATGAAAATGTTGCCTACTTTAATTTTGAGACCAACCCTAAGCTGAATGAAACCTTTGAGGAGGACATCAGCCCCGACTATCTGATTCCGATTTTGTCTCACATCGCAGGCCAGACCATCGTCAAGGAGAAGACCCTGATAGTCTTCGATGAGGTACAGCTCTGCGAAAGAGCTCTGACCTCTCTCAAATACTTCTGTGAGGACGCGCCAG
>OBJF01001584.1_pt1 | contig 19379 bp, 14 predicted proteins | sample 1519091 | NCBI WGS metagenome assembly OBJF01 (sample SAMEA2452124, study PRJEB22498) | human gut metagenome | biome: human feces; feature: human gut; material: feces | place: Australia | collected 2012
ACTTGGCAGAAGCTTCTGCTTCTATGGTTGTTTTACTGGTAATCGGGCTTATCGCGGGAGAACCGGCAAAGATAAGTGCTAATAATAAGATGGCTGTTCTTTTTACTATCTTTTTTACTGAATTTTTCATAAGTGCTTCTCCTCTCTTTATCGCGTGTATGTTTTAAGCGTACACGGCATAGTCGTTCTCGGACAGTCTTTACAAGAATTCGTTTTGTTTTTTCATAGTTTGCTCTCTTCTTGAAATCTTCTGTGACTGTGTTAGGTAAAATAAAAGTTTTGGCTTAAGCATATTGTGAGATGGAAAAATGCAGGATTTAAGATTGGAGATTCAAATGCAAAGCGGGACGCACCCCGCCATCACTACTGCTGACACCACCGCCAATCCCGTCGACCCAGCCACCATAACCCACCTCGGCCGCACTACCGCCATCGTAGCCCGGCGAGCGGAGCCACCACACTGCTACTTTTTTTTCATTAACATAAACTCCTGATTTTTCGGCATATCCTGTTGGGTTTGCTATTCTTTCATCGTCATTTGAGAATAATGTTTCTGCTTCCTTCTCGCTTAATAAAAATACCTTATCCTCTGTGTCGTTATATTCGTTTTTTATCAAAGACGTCTGTATTTTTGCTTTTTCTGTCTTATTGAAAGCAGTTGTATAGAACTCATTATTTAACCATTGCCGAATATCACTTGTCTCCCATGTGACATCTTCCAATTCTTCATTATATGGTTTTGCATCTAATACATACTTACTAAGAAGGAGGACTTGGTTTCCTTCTTTTTTCATTACGATCCATTCAATTGGCTTTTCTGTTCCGTCTTTGTCCTGTGGATAATTTCCAAATTCTATTGTTTCTCCTACTTTATATTCTGGATTTTTATCTTTCTTTTGCGAAGAACTCTCAACTTTAGCTGTTGTTCCTTTTTTCGACACAGACTTATTATATGCAAAAGCACCTGCTATTCCCAGTAAAATCAGTATTCCGATAATTATCGGGAAATAGTCGTTCTTTTTTTTTATTTTTTTCGTTTCTTCTTTTCCCCTGTTATCAGGTATCCCCTCTTTTTCAGGAGTTATTGAGACCTTCTCTTTTTCCGGACTCTGTTCCGGCACTTTATTACCTGCATCATTTTTATCTGTCTCTATTCCAGCCTTCGCTACATTTTCTTCAGATGTTAAGCCTGCATTTTCTGAAAGTTCCTTAGATATTAATTTCTCACTTTCCTGAACTGCTTCTGTTGTGAGGTATTTACTTTGTGGGGTTTCTTCGGTCAGCATATCCATCTTAGTTTCAACATTTGCCTCTGCTACTACGGGTTCTGCCTGACTTTCTTCCGCTTCTGGTTCACTGTTTTCCTCATATCCTCCATACAAATCCTCACAGAAGTCCCCAACGTTCTGATATCGGTCTTTTGCCGCAACGCTCATTCCTTTTATAATCGCTTTTTCTATCTGCGGTGAAACAGAAATTCCGAATGCGGAGATTTTTTTCAGGTGATCGTCCACTAAGCGATCTATCGCATCTGGTGGATTCTCGCCAGTAATACACTTATACATGGTGGCGCAGAGGGCGTAGATATCGGTCCACGGTCCCTGTACGCCATGGGTCTGATACTGTTCTGGTGGGGCATAACCCGGTTTTAGTACGATGGAAAGGCTTTTTTCTCCGAATTCGGTGTAGTCTCTTGCCGCTCCAAAGTCCATTAGCTTTATTCTGCCATCGGGCAGTACCATGATGTTATCCGGGCTGATGTCACGGTGAATTAAACCCTGACTGTGGATTTCGTCAAGTGCTTCGATTAATGGTACGAGCAACTCCACTAAATCTTCGGCATCGATTCTTTTGTTTTCTCTTAAATACTGCTTTAAAGTAACTCCCTCTAAGTACTCCATGACAATGTAGGCTGTGTTGTTTATCTCGAAAAAGTCTAAAGCTTTGACGATTCCCTTATCTTTGCTGAACATTGCCATTGTTTGTGCTTCTTTTAAGAATCTCTCTTTTCCTTTATCATAGTTCTCTTTTTCCCCAACTAAGGTGACTGTTACGGTATCTTCATACTCGATATTCCTCGTCACGATTCCCTGTGGAAAGAATTCTTTGATGGCGACTTTCTTCTTATGCAGTTCATCGATGCCTAGATAGGTGATACCAAATCCGCCCTGACCTAATACGCCCTCGATGGTGTATCGGCCGATGAGCCTGGTTCCTTTTCGCAGGCAATATAAGTTTTCTTCCATACTTTTTCCTTTCTTAAAGAGGTTATCACTACTGTAATTTTATTTCCTTTGTCTGGTATATTTTCAATGAAACAAATTGGAAATTTTTTCTTTTAAGTTGTAAAATTGTGTGTTAGTATATCTTCTTCCCTCTTTATCGTGTATATATTTTAATCTGGCATGGCATTGTCGTTTTCTGTTTTGGAGAATTAAAATAACGATTCCTTATAATCTTTGCCTTAATACGGCCTTTGCTTAATGTGACCAGTGTAACCGTTTCGCAGTAATCTTCTGAAATCCCTCTTTCCTGTAAAACGAGTCCATTTCCACTTGTATAGTTATACAAAGATGGATACCAGGTTTCGTAAACAGCACCCTTGGCTTTTTTATATTTTCCACCTTTATACTCGTACACCCATATTGTGGTTTCTGTCTCGACACCGCCATATTTCACAATTAATTCTGGCTTTCCATTTTTATTAATATCGCTAAATGCATACCAATGGATGCCTGGTATATAATTTTCCACACCGTTCCATTTTCTCATTTTCCCAGTGACTTTTTTCGCGGCCTTTCTGTACTTGGCATTTAGTTTTCTGGCACACTTTTCATTTGCCTTTTTCGGAAGTTTTTTGCTTAGTCTTTGTACCTTGCGGTAATCATTTTTCCTGTATGCCTGTAAGATAGCGCGGTATGTTCCTTTTGAGGCTGCCTGTACGGTTCCGGCTGGGAGATTGGCGGAGTTGATAAAGAATATTGCGGCGATTAACAAGGCTAGGATTGTGATGAGTCGTTTTGTTTTTTTCATGGATTTCTCCTTTCTTGGTTGGATTGTTTGTTGTTATGTGATAGATGTTTATATTCTGGCTGTTGCCTTCTTTATTTTTGAACAAGTCTGGTTCTGGTGTTGTAAGGGACTTCGTTCTTAGTTCCGTCGGAGGAGACGGTTCCTGCGTAGGAGAAGAGGTGGGGGGAGGAAAGATTCAGGTGCAAAGCGGGACGCACCCCGTCATAAAAATAGTAGACATCACGGCCACTCATGGCGACCCAGCCACGACTACTCACTACGGCTGCACTATCGCTCGCGTAGCCCGGCGAGCGGAGCCACCACCAACTTCCTGTTTTAGAAAAATCACTCTTTCCGCATGCCCTTATCTCGTCATCCAGAAATCCATATTTTTCACCATCCTGTTGTTCACTTACTTCCGATAAAGACAATAAAAATATTTTATCAAAAGTATTATTTCCGCCTTCTGTTCCATAAACTGGATTATCTTGATTTATTATCTCTGTTATATTAATTTTTTCTCTTTCTTCATCAATGAAAGCTCTCTTTATAAATTTCTTATTTAGCCATGCTCTTAGTGAACTTTTTTCCCATGTAACATATTTATCGTTTTCATTATAGAGTTGCTTATCCAAAATAACATCGGACAATAAAAAGGCTTCTCCGTTTTCAGATTGTAATACCCTCCACTTAATTGGCTCATACTTAAAATAATCTTTTTCTGTCTTATGATATTTAGTATTCTCTATTATCACGTCCCCATTTTTATTCCAATTGTCTATATTGGTTAAAATAGTATAGATTTCTCCATCTTCTGCTGTAATCTGACTCTGAAGGTAACTTCCAAACCACAGGCAGTTCCAAGTTACTTTTTTCCCCGATTCTGTGGAAGAATCATCTTCTACTTTAGGATTATGAAATATATATTGCGATTTCTGTTGTTCAGCTATTTCTGTTACTTTTATCTCGCTGCCAGTTTCAATCTTTATTTCGCTCTCTTTATTCTCAGACACAGATGTTTCTTCATAACCACCATACAAATCTTCACAAAGATCCTTGATATCCTGATACCTGTCTTTCGCAGACACGCTCATTCCCTTTATAATAGCCGCCTCTTCCTGCGGTGGAATGACGATGCCAACTTCGGATATCTTTTTCAGGGAATCATCCATTACTCGCTCTATCGCATCGGGCGGATTTTCTCCTGTGATACATTTGTACATGGTGGCGCAGAGGGCATAGATATCGGTCCACGGTCCTTGTATTCCATGTGTCTGATATTGTTCTGGTGGTGCATATCCCGGTTTTAGAACGATGGAAAGGCTTTTTTCTCCAAATTCTGTATAGTCTCTTGCTGCTCCAAAGTCCATTAACTTTATTCTTCCATCTGGAAGTACCATGATATTGTCTGGGCTGATATCTCGGTGAATCATTCCCTGGCTATGTATTTCGTCGAGAGATTCAATTAATGGTACGAGCAGTTCTATCAAGTCTTCTGGTGCTATTCTTTGGTTTTCTCTTAAATACTGCTTTAAAGTAATGCCCTCTAAATATTCCATAACGATATAGGCAGTATTGTTTATCTCAAAGAAATCTAAAGCTTTGACGATTCCCTCATCTTTACTGAATTTTGCCATCGTGCGGGCTTCTTTTAAGAATCGCTCTTTTCCTTTTTCGTAGTTATCTTTTTCCCCGACAAAAGTTACCGTTACGGTATCTTGATACTCGATATTTCTCGTTACGATTCCCTGTGGGAAAAATTCTTTGATGGCAACTTTTTTCTCGTGCAGTTCATCGATGCCTAGATAGGTGATACCAAAGCCGCCCTGACCTAATACGCCCTCAATGATGTATCGGCCTATGAGCCTGGTTCCTTTTCGCAGACAGTGTAAATTTTCTTCCATACTTTCTACCTTTTTCCTCTTAAATGACACTTCATATTCCTATAGCCAATCTGATATGCTATTTATTTTCAATTGGTTCATTCGCTTCGTACGCCAACTCAATATTACGCCTTCCTTTATAATATAATTTCTTTGCCATTCCTGACATACGTTCATAACTCTTTCCCGAACCATAGGTATGCACTTTTTTATTCGGTCCAATGTATCGGTAACATTTACCGCCCATATAATAAGCACGATACTCTTTTACCTTTCTTCCCTTTTTCTGGTAAGCAAATGCAAATACCAGTTTGCTTTTTGAATAGTAATACTCACAAACTGTATTTTTTATAGAAAGGAAATCCCGTTTGTCAGGTTTAATCTCTGAAAATACCAGTTTATTTTTACTCCAGTAATCTGTACTGGTGCTTCCATTCCTTACTTTTTTATATCTTCGCAGATTTTTCCTTGTGGAATAATAGCATTTTCTTGCATTCTTTACTGCTTTATTCGACTTGGCAGAAGCTTCTGCTTCTATGGTTGTTTTACTGGTAATCGGGCTTATCGCAGGGGAACCGGCAAAGATAAGTGCTAATAATAAGATGGCTGTTGTTTTTACTATCTTTTTTACTGATTTTTTCATAAATCTTTCTCCTCTCTTTATCGGGTAGTGTATGTTTTAATATTATATGGTATAGGCGTTTTCTGTTTACCAGAAGAACAGAACTGTATCAAATACTCTTTACAAGGCTGATCTTTTTACCCCCTCTCATACAAATCCCTGCATAAATCCTGTATACTCTTATACCTGTCTTTGACTACTATGCTCATTCCTTTTATAATCGCTTCTTCTATCCACGGTGAAACAAGAATTCTGAATGCAGATATTTTTTTGAGGTGATCGTCCACTAATCGTTCTATCGCATCTGGGGGATTCTCTCCAGTGATACATTTATACATGGTGGCGCAGAGGGCGTAAATATCTGTCCACGGCCCCTGTGCTCCATGGGGCTGATACTGCTCCGGTGGGACATATCGAGGATTTAGAATGATGGGAAGACTTTTTTCTCCAAATTCTGTGTAGTCTCGTATTGTTCCAGAGTTTATTAATTTTATTCTGCCATCTGGAAACAACATGATGTTATCCGGGCTGATATCACAATGGATTAAGCCCTGGCTATGAATCTCGTCAAGTGATTTTATCAATGGTCTGAATAATTCTACTAAATCTTCTGGTACTATTCTTTTATTTTCTCTTAAATACTCCGCTAACGTAATACCCTCTTCTAAATATTCCATAATACTGATACTATTTTTATATTTTTTCGACATCATTCTCTCCCTTCCCTATAATCATTTTCTTTTATAGTAAAAGGTTAGGAAGATAGTAAGAAGTCAAACGTGTCCGACTTCTCACTATCTTTTTCTTAATCATACACAAAATGCAAATTATAGGTTCCTTTAAAATACAGTTGCTGTGCCATTTTCGGCATACGGCTTTCTGTCTTTCCTGAACCATAGGTATGTACTTTTTTATCCGGGCCAATGTATCGGTAACACTTACCTCCCATATAATAAGCGCGGTATTCCTTTACCTTTCTTCCCTTCTTCTGATAGGCAAATGCAAAGGAAAGCTTTCTTCCTGAATAATAGTACTCACAGGTAGTTCCTGAAATAGCAAGGAAGTTGTCCTTTGCTGGCTTAATTACGGATAATGCCAGATGTTTCTTGTTCCAGTAATCCGTGCAGCCTGAACCATTACTAATCCGTTTATATTTTTTCAGGTTTCTCCGAGTCGTGTAGTAGTATTTTCTTGCCTGTTTTACTGCTTTATCCGACTTGGCAGATGCTTCTGCTTCTATGGTTGTTTTGCTTGTAATCGGACTGATCGTGGGGGAACTGGCAAAAAGGATGGCTAATAGTAAGATGGCTGTTGTTTTTGCTATCTTTTTTACTGAATTTTTCATAAGTGCTTTCTCCTCTCTTTATCGTGTGTACATTTTAATATTATATGGTTGCTCTTCAGAAGAAAAAGAACCTGATATTTTTATAATACATTAAAGGAATGAAACACAGAATATATAAATAACAGATGTGATATATGACACAAAATGCGCTAACATATTTTGTGAGTATTAATTATTTTCACATCTGCTATTTATAGTTTTTCAAAATGGTTCTAAATAAATCCGTTTGTTACTTTACATTTACCGACTTCGCTTTACTCCATGTAGAATAATATGTTTTACCTCCCACACATTTATATGTTCTGATTCTTATATAATATTTCTTCTTTGCCGCTTTTACTTTCAGGCTGGTTGTTTTATATGATGCGATCTTCGTTGCTTTTGTTCCTGATTTGAATCTTGCATTTGTAGAACACTGCACTTCATAACCAACATTCTTCACATTATATTTCTTCCATTTAACTACAAAATACTTTTTGTTGCCAGTGACTTTAGTAAGTGTTGTTGTATTTGGATTGATTACCATCTTAAGTGCTTTACTACCAGCATAATTGCCCTTGAACGTAATCTTATAATAGTAACTTCCGATTTCTTTTCTGCCTTTTGGTACTGTTACATTATAATCCCTTCCATTTTTCAGACTTTTTCCATAGTAATCTTTTACTACTACGGATGCATTTTGTACCTTTCCGTTGTATACATATGTATTTCTTGATAATGCAACCGTATCTATACCCATTGTCCAAACTGCATTAGTATAATCCTGTTTACCACAAATGGTACATTCATCATATACGCCTCCCATAGTTCCTATTCCTGCAGGTTCTTTGATTTTTTTAAATTTATGTGCTGTTTTTGCAATCTCTTTACCTTTTTTAATTAGTTTACTGCACTGAACACAGTATTCATCTCCTGTATATCCGGTTTCTTTACAAGTTGCTTTCTTAGCTTCTCTGACTTCTGTTTTGCCAACATGATTGGATGGATCTACTTCTCCGTATTCTTTTCCACATACAGAACATACTGCTTTCTTCGTGCAGGTTGCCTTGCCGCCTGTATGGCCGTTTACTTCGCAGGTGTCTTTTTCTCCTTCTGATGATTTATTTACAATAATCGCTCCATCATTCATCATAACCTTAACTGGATTCAGATTTCCATCTATTATATCTCCATCTTCATAAGATATTTTAATATCATAAGTTCCAGATTTTTCAGGCTTACTAAAATTAAGTACAGCAATCGTTCCATTGGAACTATCTGCTACCATGCCATCCCATACGATATTGATTGTCTTTTCTGCAAGATTTCCAGGTTTTGTCATAGCAAGTGAAGAAAATGCATTTCCACTATCTATACTTTCTAAAACAAGAGCCTGATCATATGCTATGGTAATTGTTGCACCGGCTACCCCTTCATTATTTGCAACTTTTATAGGCACTTTTACGTTAACTTCTTCTCCTGCTACAACCTTCTCAGCCGAAATCATCATACTTCCTGTCGATGCAGTTACATTAATCCCCAGCATGAATATCCCAAGTATTATACAGCTTATTAATGTATATATTTTTTTCATCTTTCTCTTCCTTTCGTACATATAATGCATTCAAAGATTTACTGTTTTATCACAAAACTAATATTTAGTTTTAATACGATAAACAGTTTTTGTTTCTACTTTTTTATTATCATTAGAAGAATATACTGTATCACTCCATGGTGACCAGTCATTCCATTTATAATAGGAATATGTTATCGTTTTAGATCTGTCACGGTATCTATAACCCGTCCTTGCACTTCCATCTGTCCAATTCCAATAAACAATAGTCGCATTTACACGATAATCATAGAAATTTTGATAATATTTACCACTTCCCCAACTAGTAGAATTTGACCATGGACTGGTAAACCAATCTACAGTTCCTGTGTCACTGGTTACATAACTGGATGATTTACAGAATGCACATGTACTTCCATAATACGGATATCTGGAACCTCGACCACACTTCTTACAATAGAAATAGTAATATGGATATACTGTTGCCGTTTCTACCTGGCGAGTATCACTTCCTCCAACTGCATCTGTTTGCCATACACTCCATCCACCCCAATTTCCATAAGATGTGGTAGAGCCAGTCTGCGTCCATCCTGCAAGTGAACCATTGGTACTGGTTGTTGTAGCTTTATCTGAATATCTATATTGCTGTTTCTTTTCTACTTTAACAGTAGCCGATTCCGTTGCTGCATTATCAGACCATTCACCCCAGTCACTCCACACTATCATATAAATATCACTAGCTGTCACATTACCTGTAACCGTAATATTTTCTTTGCCATGACTGTCTATTGTCCAGTTATCTAACGTACCGTAGGTTACCTTTAATACATCTCCATAATAAATAGCCTCTCCATTTGTCAATTTGCCAGTTTTCGCTTTCTTATATGGCGATGATGTTCTTGTCACAGAAATTATCTTTCCAGTATCTTCTTTCCAGCTTGCACTATATTTCTTCGCCGACCAATGTGCATAAAATGTCTGATCTTCACCTGACGAAAATACGGTATCTTTTGTTATCTTTGTACCATCTTTCAGATACCAGCCATCAAAATCAAATCCATTCTTCGTCGCAACCGGTAAATCCCCTACAGGTGTTGCGTTAGCCACTTCCATAGAAGTAGTTCCACATTTACCTCCTGCTGCATCGAACGTAATTTTATATGAATGTAACATTTTATCAAATGTGCCAGCATCTACTTTTCGAATCTTACCAGAAATAAAATTCAAATAATCCTTTCCTGTAATATCTCCGCAGGTAACAATATCACCTGTCAAATTCAACTTAGTTGATAAACCAGCTGTAGATTGAAGGAAATCTGCATTTTTGCATAATATAGCATTATCTCCTGCTGACTTCATATTAACTACACCATACAAATCTACATTCGTCTTATCTGCAAGCATAGTAGAACAAATTCCTGTATTATTTACTGTAAGCTGATACAAACCAACCTGTGAAGATTCTAATTGAAGTGGAACTGTGCCTTTTGCCTCAATATTAATTCGGTTAAGAATTGTTTGCTCTGCTTTTGAATTAATATTCAGATTTTTGTAGCTGCCGCCATAGCCTTTTAACACGAATTCTTTCGTACCTTTTGGAATATCTAATGTCATATTGTCTAAAGAATATTTCCATTTCTTATCGCTGCTGTCTTTACCGTAAGATTCTTTCATGGCAGATATTCCGACAATGATATTTTCTGCACCTGTTTTGATTGCATTCTCTACCACATTCTCATTCGATGCATTTACAATCACATACTTAGCTCCATTAAATACGTTTTTCCCCAGATTATTAATATCAGAACTTATATTCCATTCCTCTAATAATGGACACTCTGCAAAGGCATTATCACCAATTGAGTTGGCAGATGCCAAAACATCCCACAACTTTGTACATCCCTTAAATGCATTTGCAGGAATCGCATTAATGTATTTGGAAAGCTTTACTCCTGTTATATTTTTGTTTCCCTGAAAAGCTTTTTCAGATAATCCTGTAACTTTTTTAACAGAAAATGTACCGTCCTTATTATCAATTCTTACATAATCCGGAATAGAAACTGCACTATCCTTTCCATTATATGCTGTAATATTTCCCTCTAAGTCGACTTCCAGTCCATCTGTTCTGAACATCTGCGCATTGACATAATCCTGAATATCTGTCGGAACTTCAAAAGGAATAACACTGGATTGGTTGTCATCATAATCAGAGGAATTATATGAATAATCTTCAAAACGGAACATTTTATCATCCATAACGCTATAATTGTATACGAAATAGCTCTTTGTAGCGATATCATAACCTACAACTGCAAATACATGAGCAGTTCCTGCCATTACCCAGCGATGATAACCTGATACCGTATTGGTAGTCGTATAGGAAACAGTTTCCTCTTCCGATGTCGCCTTTGAATACGTAACCTGAGAAGAATATGCATCAGATTCCGAAGATGCGGATGTTACTCCCTGCGTAGAACTCTGTCCACTGTTATTAATATATGTTTTTCCATATCCTTTTTTCTCACTGATCATCTGTGAGATTGCTGTCGCTACCTGCTTGGATCTGCTCGTTGTGGAGCTGGCGCTATATCCGCTCTCACTATTCCATGATGATGTATTCGTAGAGTTGGAAGTATGATTCTTTACCGTTCCAGTCTGTCCTCCAGTGCTATTATCTGAAACACTACCTTTAAAAGTAGTTGTATCTTTTCCTCTTTTGGTAGTTTCTTTTCCAGTCTTATCTGTGCTTTTATCTTCATAAGAACCGCCTACTTCAAGGTCTGCTGTTTTCTTTACCCCCGCCGACAATCCATCTTTTCCAAAATTTCCACTTCCTTCTTTTCCAAAAGATAATTTTCCATTCACATCATATCCATGTGTTCGATCTGTAGTATTATATGTAACTTTATCCTTTCCATGTGATACACTTTCTTTATAATCATCACTCCATGATTTTGTATTATTATTTGTTGTCGTCAAATTATACGTATCTGTAGAATCAATCGTAGACTGTGATTGTGACCCTCCCTTACTGTTACTTACATACCAGTTATTCTCGTCCGATCTGCAGATGCTCTCTGCCTCTTCTTTTGTAAGTCCATTTTGTTCACAATATTCTTCACTTACACTTACACTGTCTGACCAATCTTTAGAAAGTGTCCAGGAGGATGAATCTGTTGTAGATGCAGCTACTGTTTTTGAGCAGGCATTCATCAAAGATTCTGATGTTGTCACTGAATATTTTTTAGTTACCGTCTGCGGAACACCACTATTGTTTATTTTACCGAAGTCATGGATTTCGTACATTGGAACATTTCTAATATCTCCAATCTCATATGTAAATAAAATAACACCATTTTTATCATCTTCATACACTAACGGATCATCTAACTTCTTTTTACTCCAGGCCTGATTCCTGTCACTAATCCAGTTAGCATACAAGGTGATATCACCTGTTGTTCCTGCCTTGACTCGCGTATATTCTTTTCCATTAAAATCTGTCCATCCTGCAAAAGTATAGCCGTCTAATTTTAAAGATGGTAATACTTTTCCACTATTTGTCGTATATGACATCTCATCATGCGATACCAAATCAGATTTAAATTGAATTTTATATTCGATTCTTTCCCAATGTGCATAAAGTTTAATATTGTGGTCAGCATTCTCTATTTTCTTTATTAAAGTTGCCTTTTCTCCTGCTCCATCATACCAGCCAAGGAAACGATATCCATCTTCTGATAGATCATCCAAATATAAATTTTCTCCCTGTGCAATCGTTGTTGGATTCGGATTATTGATCTTAACTGAAGATAAATAGGTATCACCATTGGAAACATCATATGTCAGAGAATATGATTTACCATCCCACTGTACTTCTTTCTGTGGTACCAATACTTTATTACAAACAGAACAATGAGAGCCTTCCGTTAATCCTGGCTTTCCCGGTTGTGCTTTTACTGCCGGATCAATAACTTCCGTATGTCCTGTTGCTGCTAAAATTGTACTTACAAGATCAATTTCATGTTCTCCTTTTTCATCGCTGAAATATTTATTGCAAGTTTCACAATGCCAGTATGCTATGTTCCCTTCTTCGGTGCATGTTGGTGCCTTATAGGCAATTGCTTTTTTTGTATGCGTACATATATCTTTTGTCCCTGGCATTAATGTTACATTATATCCTCCAGCAACATATCTTCGAACTAATGTAACATCAACAGCATTTACCTTCACATCATTATTTACGTTTGCCGCCGCTTCATTGATATTAACATTATATCCACCTGCTATATATCTTCTCATTAATAAGATATCCGTTACATTAATTTTTCCATCTCCATTTACATCTCCTGGAATATAATTATTCACTATAATCTCTGCATTTTTTATAGTAAACGGAACTTCTTTCAAATCATTGTCAAATATATCATCTTTCTCTGCACTTAGCGATATACCAAGCTTTGTTCCCGATGTAATATTCTTTGCGGCTTTAAATGTCAATTTTAAAATAGTTCCATCTATTGCATCTTCTTTTGTGCATTCTTGTCCATCCCAGTTAAATGTGCATGGAGATGTAAGTTTTCCAGGTTTTGTTAATGTTAGATAAGAAAAAGCATCGCCCGCTTCAACATTTTCTAAAGTAAGCCCTTTATCATATGACATTTTTAAAGTTGCTCCTAAAATACCTGGATTATTCTTTACCTTAACATCTACATCAAATGTATCACCTGGTCTTACATTTTTACTTTCAACACTAATCTGTGCTGAATTATTGTTTGATGTTATTGATGCGATAGCATCTAACGGTATCGCGAAAAATACCATTATTAAAGCAAGCATCATTGCCACATATTGTTTCAAATTTTTCATACTTATCTCCTCTTTTGTTTTCCATATTTTTGTTTCAATTTACCAACTTCATTCTTCTCCGATTGTAATCCCCCCACTTTCAACTATCAAATTTACTGGTGATAAATTATTGTCACACACTCCTTCCTTATCCGGAACAAAAGTAATCGGTATTGTTTCTTCTTTCGAACTTTTTTTTGAAGAAAATTCTAATTTTAACAGTATTCCATCATTTATTTGATTTTTTTCTATCTTCTCATTACTCCACAGCAATTCGCATCCACTTTTCATTTCTTTTGAATGATCAAAATCTAATTTTCCCTTGAAATCATCTCCTATCTGAATATTATCTAAAATTACGCTTTCTTCATCATAAAATAATACTCCAGACATAGCAATCAAACCCGGATTATTCACCAGATAAAAAGTTACAACAGTAGGCTCACCAAACTTTGCTTTTTCCTGCGAAATAATCAATGTTGTATCCCCTTGCTTTAATGCATTCTCTATCCTCGTATCTTTTTTTATTTTTTCTTTTTTACTTTCTGTTAGTGTAATATTCTTTGACATTCTTGATGTAACTGACTTTTTATCTACATCTATTTTACATCCCGTAACATTTATCGTAAGACATATACACATTGTAAAAATAAAGACTTTTTTTATTTCCAAATTAATAATAATCATTCCCCCTCTCCCGCAATTCGTGATGATTTTTCCACTCCTACAATGCTCTTAAACATTCCTGTTTTTTAATACCACAGATTCGCTTAATTGGTTGTTTTTTGACATTTTCAGTAGGAGTATTCTTGAAAATTATTAAATTTACTTTCCTCCTCTCAATGACTGATAGTGTTCCCGTAAGTTTTCAATATAGTTATCCCCCTCCTCCATAGAGATTTTCTCTCCATTATAAAGGTAGCCTTCTTCATCATGCTTTCCGTTGTGAAATACTAATGTTTCTATCTTGTTTAATTCTCCGTCTGTATATTCATGAGTGTCAAATTCCCCGCCACCGGTATCTGCTGTTACGAAAACAACCTGATGCTTTTCTTTTGAATAATACATTACGCTGGCTCGTCCTAATTGATAGCTGTGGAGCTTTTTCACTTTATCCTTTTTGGCGTTATACCTGTACATGGCGGCACTACTGTTCGGATTTAAAACAAAGAATTCAGGGATTCCGTCTCCGTCAATGTCTGCGATATCATAGTACTTTGCATAATCATCTTGTAAAAATCTTATATAACATTGTACTGCCTTCTCACCTTCCGGAGATGTCTTGCCTGCGTCTTTCACTAATTCTTTTACTGCATTCTCTATCTGTACTTCTTCTTCGGTGTCTTCCTCAAAATAGTCTTCTTCGGTATCTGCCTGTGTTGTTGTCTGCGTTGTTGTCTCTGTCTGGTATGCTGTCGTACTTGTCGTGCTGCTTTCCTCTGATGACACAGTCTCTTCCTGCTTTGAAGAATTATGAAGTATGTTGGCTCCCCATATACATAATATAATACCCCAGATAAGCACTGCTGCCACTATTAGTTTTTGTTTTTTCATTTTTCCCTATTCTCCTTATTTTTTCTGTATATCCTTTTACTTCCATTGCTTTGTCTCCATACAAACGCAGATAGAAAACAAAAAGCTGCCACGAAAGCAATATAAGAGCATGCCTGAACAGCCTTTCTGCAAATTAACAGGTAACTTGCAGAAATGATTTCTCAAACACACTCTATTCTTTACCTCTTTTTCCACTTTACAACTGCCTGATTCCCGTATGTCTGCAGGTCCTGAATTAATGCGCCTAATTCATTAATCATGCGGTCTGTATCTACTGTCGGGCGGCTTTTCAATGTATAAAGGGCACCATTTCCAATCATATTTTGTGGTGCGCTTCCAATAGAAATGCTACAGCCAATCGTCTTTGAGGAATAGATACTTAAGATAAAACAATTCTGAAATGCTAATACTAACTGTAAGATTCCAATTCCTAAGAACAGTAATCCGATGATCAGGGAGATTCCTGAGCCAGAACCACCTCCCATGCCATCATAGGATGCACTTGACGAACCGGCCATCATTACAATTAAGCCGATGATCATCAGGACAATGCTTCGGATTATCTTTGATGTGTTAATATCCTTTCCGTAAAAAGCATCAATGCCGGAAACTCCATCTAACCATGTTTCCTGATTTACTCTGCTTCCAGAGGACATTCCCTGAAAAATCACTCTTTTGTTTGTGACTGTCAGATAGCCCTTGCTGGATGGACTGTAAATGTCACTGCAAAGATACGTCCGTACTTCTACCTCTCCCTCTGCATATTTTAGTCCGCCAAACTTTTGCGCTTCCATATGATTTTCCTGTCTGGCATTGTAATCTTGCGCTGCCTGCTTTGGCTCTACTTTGGGCGGAACATATCCCTCGTTTACCGCACCACAATAATGACAATTCTTTTCAGTATTTGGAATCTGATTCCCACACTGTGTACAAAATCCCATCTTCTTTTCCTCCTCTTGTCATAAAATTAATATCCTAATTATTTTTAATAATTATTTCTCCATCGGAAAAATAGTTACTCCCGTCTCTCCATCATCATTTTCCCATCTGTTTACAATGTATTCTCCGCAAACCTCCCATTCATCTGAATACTCCGTATCTCTGCTCCGTATAAATGTCAATTTATTATCTTTTAAGTTTAAGCGATACATTTTTTGTCCGCCAGCACCATCCGAATCACTTCTGACTACATAAAGATTATCCCCAACACAGTTTTCGATATAAAATGAATCCCCGGAATATGGAAACATATCTTCCCTGAGAATTTCCCGTTTCTTCTTTGTATCCATATTGTATTCATACCAGTTCCGGTAGCCATACTCACCCCCATCTTGTGATGCATCTGTATAATAAATTTTATTTCCACTTACCATATAATCAGCTACAATGTTTTCAGCTACTTCTTTTTTTACTGCCACTTCCTTAACACATTTTTGTTTTGTAACATCAATTCGGGTAATTTCATCGCCATCCAGACTGTACAAATACTTTCCATACCACCTCATATACATATTCATATACTCTTCTGGTACATCAAACATTTTGGTAGCTTCACCTTTTGTTGTTACTTTTTCTATGTAATAATTTTCTTCATCTGTTTCTTCAAGGCAATATAAATTTTCTCCATACATTCGCATCGTTGCATAATTCTGTGCATGATATAGAAGCTCTGAATCATCCCCATTACAATTTACTGTATATATATCCCATTCATATTCTGATGAATCTTCAGACTCCCCGTAGCAGTTACAAGCAAAGTAAATTTGATCATTATATATATAAAAACTTCTAATCTCTGAGTATGGGGCATACCACACTTCTTCTTCATCGCCAACAAGTTCTCCCCCATCTACCTTTTGACGATACAGTTCATTCTCATATAAAGCCAGTTGTTTTATATAGTAAACATATCCTTTATAATATTGACTGAACTCATTCCATGCGCCATTGATATCCTCTTCCTTTTTTTCTCCTTTTATTTTACTTATCACTGAATTCCCACTATCCGAAGATGCCGTTTCTTTTTTCCGTCCAATGATAAATCCTGTAATGGCAACACAGATACATAGGATAATCAGCAGAGCAGCAATTCCTCCTTTTGATTTTTTCCCAGTATTTTGATTCTTTTCTACTTTAACGTTTTTCTTTTCTTCCTGTTGTGGTTGTACAACTTCTTTTTCGACCTTTTTTCCACATACTCCACAGAACTTGGCATTCTCAGAAATCTCTGCTCCACATTGTCTACATCTCATATGCAACTTCCTCCCATACTCACTCTATTTCTTCTCCCCCATATCGTCCTTCAAAAACAGCTCATGGCTTCTTGGTTTATAGCTACCTCCTGCAAAAGAGCAGCGGACAATACCAAGCATTACTACGCTGGAAAATATGCCAAACATCGCTACGAAAAAACTGTCTTCATTTCTTGTAAATATGGACATCACCGTAGAAACGATATTGAAAAATAATGCAATCATTTCGATAAACACACAAATCCCGGAAATTGCTGTATTGCCAAGAACTACAAGAAGACACCGGTCTGTATCTTTATGTGCAAGATGTCCAAATTCATGTCCCAGAGTCGCTTTTATTGCTTCATCCGAAAGATTTAAAAGTCCTCTTGTCACACAGATGGTTCTTCGTCCTGTCGCAAATGCATTCTCTGACTCATCCTCATTCATGTATAATCTTACAGAATCAGAAATCAGTGGTTCCTGCATCTTCGCTTTCTGATATACCTCATAGAATAACGGTTCTAAACGGTTCATAACTTCCGGGTCTTTTATCTTTTTACAGCCGGTCTGGAATCTTACGATAAATTCCCCGATTGGAGACAAGGCAATTGAAATCGTTGCCAGATAAACAAAAAATCCGGATAACATTCCCCACTGTAAAGATAAGTTAAACATTGCTGACATTATGCCGCCGATAATCACCATATTTATCACCAGATAAATACATAGAGGTGCTCTGATTCCCTGGCCACTGATTATTCACCGGTGTTTGGATGTTATGATCTCCTGACCATTGATGGTTTACCGGTACTGGCTTCCTCCCGTCCTCTCTCATTAACTTCATTATATGGTTTCTGTCCTCTATTGCAATATCACCTCCGAAAATAGACATTTCCCGACTGGTTTTAGTTTCAAATCTACATCTTTAGATATATCCCGACAAAAAATTCAGGAAAGAAATGGTATGAATTAATTTCTTTCCTGAATTATATGACACCTTATTCTATTATTTTTTTTTGAGCGTTTTCAGATTTCATCAACCTTGTGTGAACTACCCGATATCGGAATTACCGAAAATTGCTTCTTATATTTCTGGATCGGGGCTGTCGGGCTATTGTTCCAAGGCAAAAATAAAACACAGAGAGACCCAATATATAAAATCTGCACCAATTACACAGCAAATGATTACTACTGCTATTATTAGTTTTTTCTTTTTTCATATTTCCTCCAAATACACTAATCATGCCGCTTCATCGTCAATTCCGCTTACTGATCTTCCATATACTCATCATAGCTTCTCGGATCACCGACTCTCCTGCTGAAACTACAATACCGATACATACAGTCTATATAATATTCTACCCATGTTGATTTCGTAGAATCATGCTGAAAACTGGTGCATACCTCCATGATATATACATAGTCATCATTTGCTGCGATAGATGCATATACATTCTGGTTGTCTGTGATTCCACTTAATACGCCTCGGGCAAATCCACGTTCGTCCGTTTCCTCTCGGAATAAAATCTTTTCTTTTTGAGACAGATTCGTATAGGAATTATATAGATTTTCCATTCCCTGTGCCGGGCTTCCTGATGTATTATCTTTACGGATAAACTTCACCGTGTCATTTTCATCATCAGAGGTAAAAATACAACTGTCTCCGTCATAATATGCGTAATTATAAACATTTTGCGGATAATAGAATGTATAATCTCCATCAGGACTTTCCAAGTATGTATAATTATCAAGGCTGAGACATTCGCTGTAGTCCGCAGAAGCATCGGTATCTTCAAATATTTCCTCATTGCCATCCGCTCCGACAGCCTGGGTATCCACAGTATCTTCTGTTGTGCTCGCTGTCTGTGTCGCAGCCGCCTGCTGCTCGGTTGTACTTTGCTGCGTATCTTGTGATTTACTTTCTGTTGTACTCTGTGTTGCCGCAGTAGTATTTTCTGCCACTTTTTCCGCTTCTTTCCCCGATTCTGCCGTTGCTCTATTTCCGGCCGTCTGGCTATTCTTTGAATTTGTAAATAATACAACGCCTATCCCGATCATAATCACAGCAGTTAATGTACAGCAAAGAGCTACGATAAGCGGGGTAGAATTCTTTGTCTTTACCGGCGGCGGAGTGTATGGCGGCACATCCGGATATCCTTGTTGCCTGCTCTGACTGGACGTTCCTGAAGGACTTCCCCAATCATAACTCCCTGCTGGCTGGGTAAATGTATTCATATTAACAGATACAGTATTGTCAGATACCACGCTATATAAATCTTCGCAAAATTCCCCGAGATTCCGATAGCGGTCAGCAGGCCGAATCTGTAAAGAT
>OBJF01001589.1_pt1 | contig 19338 bp, 17 predicted proteins | sample 1519091 | NCBI WGS metagenome assembly OBJF01 (sample SAMEA2452124, study PRJEB22498) | human gut metagenome | biome: human feces; feature: human gut; material: feces | place: Australia | collected 2012
GCACACCCTACACAGGGCGCTTTTTATTCATGTCTACTAATCTTGGGGCGGTTCAGTGCAAAGTGATGCTCTTTTTTTGTTTCAGGCTGTTCCATGGAACGCAGCTTTCGTGTATAATAAGGTCAATGCACTCCCCGCGTGTTGTGCGGGAAAGGAGGAGGTTTTCCATGATCCAATTCGGCCTGCGTCTGCATGACGCGGAAAAGCTGCCCGTTGAACAGGTGCTGCCGCTGGTGCGCCAGAAAGGCTTTACCTGCGCCCATGTGGCTCTGAGCAAATCCTTCAAGGAGCTGCCCTGCACCCCCAGCGCCCTGACCCCCGGCTATGCGCTGTATCTGCGGCATCTGTTTGAGAAAAACGGCATCGACATTGCCGTGCTGGGCAACTACCTGAACCTTGCCCACCCGGATGCGGATGCCCTGCACGCCATTCAGGAAAAATACTATGCGCACATCCGCTTTGCAAGCCTGCTGGGCTGCGGCATGGTGGGCACCGAGACCGGTGCGCCCAACGCGGAGTACAAATTCTGTCCGGAGTGCCGCAGCGATGCCGCACTTTCCACCTTTATCAAGAACTTCAAGCCGGTGGTGCGCTGCGCCGAGCAGTACGGCGTGACCATTGCCATTGAGCCGGTGGTCAAGCACATCGTGTACGATGCCAGACGCGCCCGCACCGTGCTGGATGAGATCGGCAGCCCGAACCTGCAGATCCTGTTCGACCCCGTCAACCTGCTGAACATGGAAAATGTGGACCGCCGCGAGGAAGTGTTCGCCGAGGCCATCGAGCTTCTGGGTAAGGATATCGCCATGATCCACTTTAAGGATTTCCTGCGCAAGGATGCGGGCGGCCAGCTGGCTGCTACGGGTGCAGGGCAGGGAGGCATGGAGGACTACCGCACCATCCTGCGCTTTGCAAAGCAGGAAAAGCCCTATATCTTTGCAACGCTGGAGAATACCACCCCGGAAAACGCGGTGGAATGCCTGAACTACCTGAAAAAGCAGTACGACGAGTGCTGAACACTCTATAACAAGAAAAACATCTGCAAACTTTGCCCGGAATGGGGCAGCTTGCAGATGTTTTTTGTATCAGATGAAGTTTATGGTTCGGCCTTTTACAAATTGCAATTAAGAAGTAGTTTCGCTGAAAATGCCCAGAGCGAAAGCGGAGGACATTAAGATCATTCCAGATCCAGCTTATGCTCCATCAGCCAGCGGGTCAGCAGAAAGTATCCTGCGGCAAAGGCGATGCTGACCGCCAGCCCGAACAGGGTGGTGAACGCACTGGGCGCAGCAATGGAAACATCCACGCCGCCAAGGGTGGGATCGGAAACAGCCTGCAGCATGTCGGCACTGCTGACACCAGAGCTCAGCCAGTTCTGCAGGAAGGACAGCAGGAAAAATGCCAGAATACCGGCCGGGACCATGTGCTTTTTGAACTGGTGGCCGATCATGCAAGCGGCATAGATGCACAGGATGCTGGACACCAGTGCCACCAGCCCGTTCAGCGTTTCAAAGATCAGCCAGAGCCACCCGGAGCTGCCGGTCATGCGGAAGATCTCCACCACTTTCTGCCACAGCTCCGGCAGCTGCTGCAGGGCCGCGCTGTTCAGAGACAGAGCCAGCAGCATCACCGCAAAGGAGAAAATACCCACGATGCTGCTGCAAAGCATCCACACCACGCTGGAGATCAGCTTGGAAAGGATGAGCTGGCTTTTCGTCACCGGCAGGGTGTGCATCAGGTAGCCCTCGCGGCCCAGCAGATTGCGGGTGAAGCGGGTCACAATGGTCATCACGGACACCACTGCCACCGCAACGGCTACGATCATGTAGGCGAACAGCAGAAGAGGTGCAAAGTCATCATTGAAAGAGCTGCGCAGGGAAAAGCCGCTCAGCACTGCCAGCGCAACAAGGGCCAGATACAGCCCGCCATAGGTGCGGCCGGTGGCCTTGAATTCATATTTTAACAGCTGTTTCAGCATTTGAATACCTCCCGGAAATATGCATCCACGCTCATGCCCTCGGTCTCGCGCAGCTCTTCGGCATTGCGGTGGGCGAACACCCGGCCATCCTTCAAAAAGACGGCTTCGTCCAGAATGGGCTCGATATCGCCGATGAGGTGGGTGGATAGAATGACGGTCGCATCCCGGCTGTAGTTGTTCAGGATGGTGCTCAGGATATAGTCCCGGGCGGCAGGGTCCACGCCGCCAATGGGCTCATCCAGCAGGTAGAGCTTTGCGGCGCGGCTCATGGCCAGGATCAGCTGCACCTTTTCCTTGCTGCCCTTGGAGAGGGTCTTGAGCCGTGCCTTCGGTTCCAGTTCCAGCCGGGCCAGCATTTCGTTCGCCTTGGCGGGGTCAAAATCGGCATAGAATTCGCGGAACATTTCCACCAGCTGCTCCACACGCATCCAGTCCGGCAGCCAGTCGGCGTCCGGCAGATAGGACACGATGGCTTTGGTGTCCGGCCCGGGGGTCATGCCGGCGATCCGGATGCTGCCTGCACTGGGCTGCAGCAGACCGTTCGCCAGCTTGATGAGGGTGGTCTTGCCGCTGCCGTTGGGGCCAAGCAGACCCACGATGCGGCCAAAGCCGATGTGCAGGTCTACATTTTCCAGTGCGGTCTTATCCTTCTGGTAGCACTTGGTCAGTGCTTCACAGCTCAAAAGTTCATTCATTGCGGTCCTCCTTTGCGTCCCAGTGTTCCAAAAGCGCGGCCGCCTGTGCGGGACTGTAGCCGATGCCGCGCATCTTTTCCAGAAAATCCGACGCCAGCGTCCGGGCGGTGTCGGCACGAAGCTGTTCGATCAATGCAGTGTCCTCCGTAACATAGCGGCCTGCGGTGCGTTCGGTGCGCACCAAACCTTCCGTCTCCAGCTGGGCAAGGGCCCGCTGCATCGTGTTTGGGTTCACCCCGGCGGCTGCGGCCAGATCACGTACCGAATCCAGATGCCCGCCCGGCGGGTAGGTGCCGGCCAGGATCCGGGCCTTCAGCCGTTCCACAAGCTGTGCATAGATCGGGCGGCTGGCATCAAACTGATCGCCCATGGTATCATCTCCTTGTCTTGCTGTATTAAGCGCTTGATACAATAATACACGATTTGCGCTGCTTGTCAAGGGAAAAAAGAAAAAACATTATAAAACTATGGGAAATTGGGAAAAAGTGCCCATAAAACACTGCACATTGATAAAAAATTACAATAAATTCAAACAATTTCACATTGCAAAGCTTTTAACAATGTGCTATGCTGAAAAACAGAGAGCTCCGCCCGGAAAGCGGCGGAAAAGAGATTTGGAGGAAAAATAACTATGGCTGACCGCATCGTTCTGAATACCATCTCCTACCATGGCCACGGTGCCATTGAGAACATTGTTCCCGAACTGACCGCCCGCGGCTACAAGAAGGCATTCGTCTGCTCCGATCCCGACCTGATCAAGTTCGGCGTCACCAAGAAGGTTACCGATCTGCTGGATGCTGCAAACTTTGCCTACGCTGTTTACAGTGAGATCAAGCCCAACCCCACCATCGCCAACGTGCAGGACGGCGTGGCCGCTTTCAAGGCTGCTGAAGCTGACTGCATCGTGACCATCGGCGGCGGCTCCTCCATGGATACCGCAAAGGCCATCGGCATCATCATCAACAACCCCGAGTTTGCGGATGTCCGCTCTCTGGAAGGCGTTGCTCCCACCAAGAAGCACGCGGTGTTCACCATCGCTGTTCCCACCACCGCCGGCACTGCTGCCGAGGTCACCATCAACTACGTCATCACCGATGTGGAGAAGAAGCGCAAGTTCGTCTGCGTGGATACCAACGATATCCCCGAGATCGCCGTGGTCGATCCCGATATGATGTCCTCCATGCCCAAGGGCCTGACCGCTGCCACCGGCATGGATGCTCTGACCCACGCCATCGAGGGCTACATTACCAAGGGCCACTGCGTCATCTCCGATATGTTCCATCTGGAAGCCATCAAGCTCATCAGCCAGAGCCTGCGCGGCGCAGTGCAGAACACCCCGGAAGGCCGCGAGGGCATGGCTCTGGGCCAGTACATCGCCGGCATGGGCTTCTCCAACGTGGGTCTGGGCATCGTCCACTCCATGGCACACGGCCTGTCCGCTCTGTACGACACCCCGCACGGTGTGGCCTGCGCCATCCTGCTGCCGGTGGGTCTGGAGTACAACAAGTCCGTTGCCGGTGAGCGCTACCGCGCCGTGGGCAAGGCCATGGGTGTTGTGGGCATCGATGAGATGAACGATGTGGAAGCCGCTGACGCCACCATCGCCGCCGTCAAGCAGCTGAGCGCAGACGTGGGCATCCCCACAAATCTGCACGGCATCCTGAAGGAAGAGGATATCCAGTTCCTCGCCGAGTCCGCATTTGCAGACGCCTGCCGTCCCGGCAATCCCCGCGACACCAGCGTGGAGGAGATCGTGGAGCTGTATAAGAGCCAGCTGTGATTCCGCTCTGTAAATTCAAGCTGTAATTTTGAGCCCTGCTGTCCTTCGGGATGGCAGGGCCTTTTTCTAAGATGTATCTGAAAACAAAGCAACAGACTGGATCTTCGTCTTTTCAGAGATGCCCGGAGAGCCTGCCGCGTCGCAGAGTGACAAAATTTCTGCACGGCTCTTGTACACAGCGCCCAAAACGGGTACAATCAATGCAGTAAGAAAAAACTGGAAGCGAAAGGAACCTTATGACGCTGAACTTCTATACTCTGGGTGTTATTTATCTAGTATATTCCTTTTTGGGCTGGGTGGCTGAGACGGTAGTCGCGACCATCCGGGGCGGAAGGTTTGCCAACCGCGGTGCGGCGGCAGGCCCGTTCTGCTTTATCTACGGTACCACCGGCGTGCTGCTGGCCGTGAGTTTCGGCGACCTGCGCACCGAGCCGGTCTACCTGTTCTTTGCCTGTATGATGGCGGCAACGGTGATGGAATGGATCACCGCCAAGCTGCTGGAACGCCTGCACCGCCGCAAGTGGTGGGACTATTCCGGAAAAAAATTCAATCTGAACGGCTATGTGTGCCTGCAGTATTCGCTGCTGTGGGGTGCGCTGGGCACGGCAAGTGTGCTGTGGGGCAATAATGTGTTGCTGCAGCTGTGCGCGCATATCCCTGTCTGGCTGCTGCGCCCGGCAGTATGGGTCTCGCTGACGGTGGCGGTACTGGACCAGATCGGTTCGGCGGTGCTGGTGCAGCAGTATGCGGCCCGGCACCCGGTGCTGGAGCAGCTCAACCAGAGACTGGGGGAGCGGTCGGATACGCTGCGCCGCAGGATCGCGCTTTACATTGAAAAACGCATCCAGTATGCTTACCCGGCTGCGGCCCGGCAGGAGCAGACTGCGCTCCGGAAGGGGGAAAAGAACTTCCTCAGCGTGTCCGACCTGCTGTGGCTGTTCGTGATCGGCGCGTTTCTGGGCGACATGGTGGAGACGGTGTTCTGCCGCGTGACCGCCGGGGTCTGGATGAGCCGCTCCAGTCTGGTCTGGGGGCCGTTCAGCGTGGTGTGGGGTCTGGCGCTGGTGCTGGCAACGGTGCTGCTGCGTCAGGAAAAGGACCGGAGCGACCGCTATCTGTTCGCCTTCGGCACCGTCATGGGCGGTGTGTACGAATACGTGTGCAGCGCCGTCACCGAGCTGCTGTTCGGCACCGTGTTCTGGGACTACAGCAAGTTCAGGTTCAATCTGGGCGGGCGCATCAACCTGCTGTACTGCTTTTTCTGGGGCATTGCGGCGGTGATATGGATGCGCTACGGCTATCCACTGGTGCTCAGAGGCATGAAGAAGGTGCGCAGCCGCGTCCGCCCATGGATGACCGTCCTGCTGGCCGTATTCATGGCGGTGAACATGCTCACCAGTGCGCTGGCCCTTGCCCGCTACGATGCCCGCACCAGCGGTGAAGCGCCCAAAAGCAGCATCGATATGCTGCTGGATGCGCATTTTGACGATGCCCGCATGGAGCGTATCTATCCCAACGCGAAGAAAGTAGCCAAGGCCGGATGAAATTTCAACGCTCCTCTTGCACTTTGGTGCAAAAACCGGTATAATATTTTTCGGATAAAAGGGAGTAAAGGGCGCTCGTTTTGCAAAAACGGTGCGCTGTGGCGCAGCGACATCCCGGCAGAAATGCCCGCTGTGTCACCGGAAGCTTGAGACTTTTATTACACTTTCCCATTTTTGGGCAGGATGTAATAAAGGCCTCTTTTTTATTGCTGCTCTGCCAAAAACAAAAGGAGAAAACTATGCTCATTCCTGTTTTGCTGTTCATCGTGGGCCTGCTGTGCCTCATCAAGGGCGGTGACTGGTTCGTGGATGGTGCCACGGGCATTGCCCGCCGCTTCCATGTGCCGGAACTGCTCATCGGTGCCACCGTGGTGTCCATCGGCACCACCCTGCCGGAGGTGATGGTCTCCACCACCTCGGCCTTTACCGGCCACGGCGAGATCGCCTATGGCAACGCCATCGGTTCGATCATCTGCAATGCATCGCTCATTGCGGCCATCACCATTGCGGTAAAGCCGGGCAAGGTAGACCCCAAGAGCCTGCGCACGCCGGTGCTGTTCTTCTTTGTGGCAGCGGCCTTCTATGCCGGTGTGGCCTACACCACCGGCTACTTCTCCCGCCCGGTGGGCCTGATTCTTCTGGCCATGTTCGTAGCGTATATCATCTGCAACGTGATGGCCATGAAGAACGCCCCCGCCCCGGAAGAAGAGGAAGAACCGGAAGAAAATGCATCCTTTGCCAAGGAGCTGGGCCTGCTGGCCGTGGGCGCTGTGCTCATTGCCGTGGGTGCCAACCTGCTGGTGGACAACGGCACCCTGATCGCACAGGCACTGGGCGTGCCAGAGTCGGTGATCGCGCTCACCTTTGTGGCACTGGGCACCTCGCTGCCGGAGCTGGTCACGGCCATCACCTCGCTGGCAAAGGGCCACGGTGCACTTTCGCTGGGCAATGTCATTGGTGCAAACGTGTTCAATCTGGTGCTGGTGAGCGGCGTTTCCGCCACGGTGGCACCCTTTAGCATTCCGCAGAACTCCATGCTCTTCGGCCACAATGCATCGCTGGTGCTGGAGTTCCCGGTCATGTTCGCCGTGATGCTGCTGCTCACCCTGCCCGCTCTCTTCAAGGGCAAGCTGAGCCGCCCGCAGGGCATTGCGCTGCTGTGCATCTACGCGGCATTCTGTGTGGTGCAGTTCACCATCTGATAAAACAGCAAAAGGCCGACGCAGTGCTGCGTCGGCCTTTTGCCGTTTTAAGGGTTATTTTTTCAAATGGGAATCCCAGCCGGAAGAGGTGATGACCTGCTGATCCGGTGTGCACCACATGGCTTCCACGCCGTCCAGACTTTCCACGATCTTCATCCCGTCCTCCAGCGGCTGGCAGAACAGGCCGGTGGTCAGGCAGTCGGCAAGGCCGGAGTCGCTGCACAGCACGGTCACGCCGTTAAAGTAGGCGGCGGGGAACAGGGTGTCCGGGTCGATCAGGTGGTGGTAGCGCTTGCCGTCCACCACGTAGTAGCGCTGGTAGTCGCCGCTGGTCACAAGGGCCATATCGCTCATGTTGATGGCACCGTCCAGCATGGAATCCGAAGTGTATATATCCGAAGAGCTCCATGGGTTTTCCACGCCGCCGGTCCACTGGCTGCCGTCCGGTTTTACACCAATGGCGCGCAGATTGCCGCCCACGCTCACCAGAGCGCTGGTCAGGCCGCGGGCCTCGGCAGCCTGACACACCATTTCCACGGCGTAGCCCTTGCCCACGCTGCCCACATCCAGCGACATTTCCGGGTCGGCCAGATAAACGGTCTTGGCATCCGCGTCGATGATCACGTTGTTGATATCACAGTGCTGGGCGGCTGCTTCCAGCTCTTCCATGGTGGGCAGCTTGTTGTCGGCATCCGTCTCGGCGGCTTCGGCAGCTTCGCGGTAATTGTGCCAGATATTCAGCACGCTGCCCATGGCAATGTTCAGCTTGCCGTTGGTGGTCTGGTACATCTGGTCGGCCAGCTCCAGCATGGAGAGGATGCGGTCGTCCACCTCCACCGGAGCGCTGCCGGCATTGTCGTTGATGGTCTTGACGTTGGTCACGCCGGGGTAATCGTTGTAGATATCATACAGCTGGTTATAGGTAATAAGGTCTGCGTGCAGGGCATCCATCTGGGTGTTGAATTCTTCCTCGCTCTCGCAGTAGGCGATCACCTGCGTTACGGTATCGAACACATCATAAAAAACGGTGGAATAGCGGGTAAGCTCTTTCTTTTTGGAGGCACAGCCTGCCAGCAGGCTCAGGCAGAGCACCCCGGCCAGCAGGGCGCTGACGAAACGTTTTGCGCGGGTCTTCATACGGTGTGGTTCTCCTTTGCGGCGGTAAAGGCGGCGTGCTCCTCCTGCAGGTGGGCCAGCAGATCGCCGAACACCCAGCTGCGGTTTGAGGGAGTTACAACGGCCTTGAGCGGAATGGTGACCTGTGCCTGCTTCATCAGATCCAGCAGGGTGTCCACATCCTTCTCCTTGAAGTTGGCCAGAACCACTGCCGGCGGGTAGGCACCCGGTTCCAGCACCAGCGTGCGGGCGGCCTTGGTCTCCACCTCGCCCAGCAGCTGGGCCACGGTCTTGCCCGCATCGGCAGGGGAGACGAGCAGCAGCTTCATGCCAAAAGCAGGAGCCATGCCTTCCAGCTTGCCGCGGTCGGCGGAGGAAAGATTCCAGCCCAGAACCAGCGGGACACCGGCGTTCTGGTTGCGTGCGATATGTGCTTTCATAAAAAAACCTCATTTCAGGGTGGATTGCAAATACACTATAGTATAACACAAATACGCAAAAAATGGAATGCCGGGGGGGGCCGGTACTACCGGGAAAAGTTTCAGAGAATTTCGAGCAAAGGCAACAAAAATTAGAAGAAATTACAAGGCGAATTTCAGTGCAAGTGAAGATTGTATGCAGAAAATAGAGGTGCTATACTAAAAATGCAAGACATAAGTCTTAGAAATTTAACAGAAAGCAGAGGTTTTGAGGATGAAAAAACAGAAGATGCGGTTCATCAGTGCAGTGCTTGCGGCATGCATGATGACATCTGTCCTTCCGGTCAATGCACTTGCTCTGGGGGGGGTACGCCTGAAAATGGCGTAACTGCGCAGGAAGATACCGCAGTCGAAACGATCCCGTTTGAAGGCACGACCATCACCAAAGGCGGCAATTACGAGATCCCTGAGGGAAAGTACGCTGGTAATATTACCGTTAATCTGACCGATACATCAGAGCCTGTGAACATTGCTATTAAAGGCGGTATAACCTATAACGGCACACAGCAGGTTATGTTTATCAATGTGAAGAATGCTGACGAGGTGACAATTACAAACGATGGGCATGAAGTAAACTGTAAACCATCGGATGCTCATTTCTTGGATGTATCCTCCGGCAATGTAACAGTCAACGGCGGCACATATGTAACTGCGACACGTAATGTGGTCATGGCGTACGCTGGAACGACCACGCTGAATGATATGACAACGGAGACCAGTGGCTATGCTGTGACCAGTAGCGGCAGTGCAAAGGTTGTTGTTAACCGTGGTGAACATACCCACAGCAATACAAATCAGAACAGAGCAAATTTCTGGATTTTTAATGGTGGCCACATGACGTTGAACGATGTTACCGCAACCTCCGAAGAGGCCGTTATCCTTAACAGTACCGGCACGGTGGACGTCAACGGCGGCGACTTCAAAACCACCGGCAGCAACAGCTGCTTTGTCAACAGCTCTGCAAACCTGACCATTAACAAGGGCGCTACAACAGAAGGCAACTTCGAGTCTGAGGGTGCCAGCTGCATCAATAACAACTGGGGTCAGGTACGGATCAACGGCGGCAGCTTTACTACGGACGCCGGGATTGCTGTCAAAAACCGCGGAGGTCTGCGCCTTAATGGCGGCACGGTCGAAGCGCCGAACGGCACCGCCATTGACATTTCGGGCGAAAGCGGCGATGTGCAGCTGAACGGCGGCACCATCCGCAACAGCGTCACCGGTGTCCGTGTGGCCGATGCAGGCGATTCGGAGATCGACCTGAAGGCTGTGACCTTTGAGAATAATACTGATGATATTAGTCTGGGAAATGACCAGCAGATCAACATCAAAAAAAGCTTTGTCGGTACGGCAAAGATCCGGGTGGATGACCCTGCGCGGGGCCGTCAGATCACAACGGACAACGAGGATCTCAGCTATCAGAACAAGCTGAAACTTTTCAGCAAGAATTCCGGCTACATCATCGGCTATAAGCGCGGCGATGATGGCGTGGAATACCGCTATCTGGCAGATGCCAACGGCAACATCGTCAACGCTGTAAATGCGAAGGCAACCGCTGACCTCGGTGCCGGGGAGCAGGAGCTGGATACTGCCACCGTTGTGCCGGAACACACCACCGTGACCGTGACGGCAAACCTCCCGGAGGGCGCAGAGTTCCTCGGCTGGAGCGCCGTGCGTGCTGACGGCATTGCGCTGAAGCTGGGCGATGATCAGACCGCACACTTTGAGATGCCCGGTTGCAACGTGACCGTCGAAGCGCTGTATCAGGGTGGAAATGTTGACATCGACAACCCGAGCGGCAGCGGCAGCAGCGATGTGGTGGCCGGCATTGCGGCTGTTGCGCTGACCGGTGCAGCCGCGTGGGGCATTTACGAAGCCGGAACCGGCATCTATCGCGTGCTGAATATGCCCGGCGTCCCCATGCCCTCCAACCGCGCCGGTCTGGCGACCCTGATCTGGGAAAAGGCCGGCTGCCCGGAACCGCAGACGGTGAAGAGCTTCAGCGACATCGATGACGCCGACCTTCATCTGCGGCAGGCTGCCAGCTGGATGGAAGAGCAGGGTCTGATGGACGATGTGAAGGAAAACGAGTTCCGCCCCTATCGCTATGTGACCAAGCTCCAAACCTGCCTTGTCTGGGATAAGGCCAAGGAAAAGAGCCTGATCTCCTGAAAAGTAGATCATTCTTGTAACAACCCCGGGGTGACCGCAAGCGCCCCGGGGTTGTTTTTTTCACAGGAAAAGGGGCAGAACCGGAAGATGCAGTGTGAAAAAGCAACGAGGAAGATCCCGCAGGATCTTCCTCGTTGCAAACACAAAATAATAATTCCGCAGAGGATAGTTCAAATCATCAGTTCAGCTTTTTGCCGAAGAACTCCACCTCTTTGCCGATGAACTGCATCAGCTCGTCGAACTGGTCGGGGGTCAGGCTCTGGGCACCATCGCACTTTGCCTTGGCGGGGTTGTTGTGCACCTCGATCATCAGGCCGTCGGCACCGGCAGCAACAGCGGCCTTTGCCAGATCCGGCACCATCCATGCGTGGCCGCAGGCATGGCTGGGGTCCACAATAACGGGCAGGTGGGTCATCTTGTGCAGCATCACCACACCGGCAAGGTCGAGGGTGTTGCGCATGCTGGTCTCAAAGGTGCGGATGCCGCGCTCGCAGAGGATGACGTTCTCGTTGCCCTCAGCCATGATGTACTCGGCGCTCATCACGAACTCTTCCAGCGTATTGGCAAGGCCGCGCTTGAGCAGCACCGGCTTCTTCTGACGGCCGACGGCCTTGAGCAGCTCAAAGTTCTGCATGTTGCGGGCACCCACCTGAATAAGGTCTACATTCTCGAACAGGGGCAGGTGCTCGGTGTTCATGATCTCGGTCACGATGGGAGCACCGGTGGCGCGGCGTGCCAGCTTGAGCAGGTCGAGGCCCTCGCTGCGCATACCCTGAAAGGAGTAAGGCGAGGTGCGGGGCTTGAATGCGCCGCCGCGCAGCAGGGAAGCACCCGCAGCCTTCACGCGCTGTGCGCAGTAGGTGATCTGCTCCTCGCTCTCGATGCTGCAGGGGCCTGCAATGACCGCAAAGTTTCCGCCGCCGATCTTTACGCCGTCCACATCGATCACGCTGTCGTCCGGGTGGAACTTGCGGTTGGCCTTCTTATAAGGCTCGGTCACGCGGCGGCAGGTCTCCACCACCGGGTTTGCCAGCACCCAGCTCTCGGCCACGGCCTTGGTGTCGCCAATCAGGCCCAGAATGTGGCTCTCACTGCCCTTGGAATCGTTGATCTGCAGGCCCATATCCTGCAGTTCGTGGCAGAACTCGCGTACCTGTACCTCAGGTGCGTTCTGTTTGAGTACGATGATCATAGTGTTTTGTCTCCTTTGCCTTATCGTGTGAAACGGCGAGGGAGACCGGCTCCTTTGCCGCAGCTTGCAGTGTCAAACTTCAGGGTTCTGAAGTGTGTGACGCTATGATATCACTTCAGGAAACTGAAGTCAAGAGAATTTTGAATTTTTTTGAAGAAAGTGGTAGAATGGGGGCAGGAAAAGGAAAAGCAGGCTCGCCCTCTCAGCTTCGCTTGCGCTCAGCAGCTCCCCCAAAGGGGGAGCCCTTGGCAAAAACGGAAACTTTGCGTGGATTGCCAAAGCCTCTCACTTTGGGAGAGGTGGCATTGCGTTAGCAATGACGGAGAGGGCGAGGACGCTGACCCAATGCCATCATACTTAAGAATAGAACCAGCTAAATATAAAGGGGAATACTACAATGGGAAAAGAAGCAAAAACCAATGCCATGCGCATTCTGGAGCGCGAGAAGGTGCCCTACACCGCCCACGAGTACGCTCATGAAGAGGGCGTTGCCGTGGCAGGTGTGGATGTGGCAGGCAGCATGGGCGAAGACCCTGCCTGCGTGTATAAGACGCTGGTGACGCAGGGCAATAGCAAAAACTATTTTGTGTTCGTCATTCCGGTGGCAGCAGAGCTGGATCTGAAAGCCGCTGCCCGCAGTGTGGGCGAAAAAAGCGTTGCCATGATCCATGTGGCCGATATCAACAAGGTCACCGGCTATGTGCGCGGCGGCTGCAGCCCGGTAGGCATGAAAAAGCAGTATAAGACTGTGTTCGATGAGAGCGTGCTGACGCAGGAGAAGGTCTATGTCTCCGGCGGGCGCATCGGCACGCAGGTGTGCTGTGCCCCGGCGGACCTCATCCGTGCTGCACGGGCAATTACAGCAAAAATTATTTTTTAAAAAAGTCCGTCTATTGTACAAAAAGTTAACGCATCCTATTTACATAAAATATACTTAAACTATAAGTCATACTTAAAAAGAAAAACAATGTCGAAACTGCACAAAACTTTTGAAAGTTTTTTGACGGCATGAAAACACAAGGTAGAATTTGTGGGAACACTCTTTTCAAAGATGTTTTTTTGCCGTAAACTGTATGTAGTACAGGGACGGCGGCCCGCAGAAAGGGCCTTTCCGCCGCCTGAAAACGCAAGCACAAGGAACTGCGGAGGAGAACTTCAATGATGAAGATGCTGCCGGGTCTCATGGGTCGAAACAACATTCGGGCATGTCAGGGGCATCGTGCAACTTTGTGCAAAGCGTCGGGAGAGCATACGCAGAATTAAAGGCCGTGGTACGGGTGTACCGCAGCCTTTTTTGTTTGTCGGTTGAGAAAGAGAGGTTTGGATATGGTTCGTAAAGTGGCTGTGATCATGGGTTCTGACAGCGATTGGCCGGTGGTAAAGGGCGCATGTGCCCAGCTGAAAGCGCTGGACATCCCTTTTGAGGCGCACATCCTTTCGGCACACCGCACCCCTGCCGAGGCAGCGGAGTTTGCCAAAAGCGCCCGTGCCAACGGCTTCGGCGTGATCCTGTGCGCAGCAGGCATGGCAGCACATCTGGCGGGTGCCTTTGCTGCCAACACCACCCTGCCGGTGATCGGCATTCCCATGAAGGGCGGTGCCATGGACGGCATGGATGCCCTGCTTGCCACGGTGCAGATGCCCAGCGGCATCCCGGTGGCAACGGTGGCTCTGAACGGTGCCAAGAACGCCGCATGGCTGGCTGCGGAAATTCTGGCTTTGAGCGACGACGCTCTGGCCGAAAAGCTGGCAGCAGAGCGCACCGCCATGGCCGCACAGATCGCTGCCAAAGAGGAAAAGCTGCAGGCTGAGATCGCCCAGCTGTAAAGGAGAACCAATGTCTGATTTTGCATATCCGCTGCATGAAGAATGCGGCGTTTTCGGCATTTACGACCGTGCCGGTACCGAGGATGTGGCCGCTGCGGCCTACTCGGCTCTGTATGCCCTGCAGCACCGTGGTCAGGAGAGCTGCGGCATCGCCGTGAACGATGATGGCGTGATCAACGGCCACCGCGACCTTGGCCTTGTGAACGAGGTGTTCACCCCGGCGGTGCTGGCAAGTCTGGCAAACCCCAATGCGCACATGGCTACCGGCCATGTGCGCTATGCCACTGCTGGCAGCCGCGTGCGGGCCAACGCACAGCCCATGATCGTGCGCCATGGCCGCGGCACCATGGCACTGTGCCACAACGGCAACCTGACCAACGCCATCGAGCTGCGCCGCCAGCTGGAAAATGAAGGTGCCATCTTCCACGGCTCCTCCGATACCGAGGTGATCTGCTACCTGATCACCCGCAACCGCCTGCGCATGGGCAGCATCGAGACCGCCATCAGCAAGACGATGGATGTGCTGGAGGGTGCCTACAGTCTGGTGATCATGTCGGCCACCAAGCTCATTGCAGTGCGTGACCCCCGCGGCTACCGGCCCCTGTGTATCGGCATCCTGCCCGGCGGCGGCTACGTGTTTGCCAGCGAGAGCTGTGCACTGGACGCTGCCGGTGCCACCCTGCTGCGGGATGTGGAGCCCGGCGAGATCGTGGTGGCAGACGCAAAAACCGGCGAGCTGCGCAGCATCAAGGATCACTGCGGTCGGCCGGACACCCAGATGTGCGTGTTCGAGTTCATTTATTTCTCCCGCCCGGACAGCATCATCGAGGGCAGCTCGGTGCACGAGGCCCGCAAGCAGGCTGGCCGGTTCCTTGCACAGGAACACCCCGTGGAAGCGGACGTGGTCATCGGCGTGCCGGATTCCGGTCTGGATGCAGCTCTCGGCTACTCGCAGGAGAGCGGCATCCCCTATGGCATCGGCTTTATTAAAAATAAGTACATCGGCCGCACCTTCATTCAGGGCAGCCAGAAGCAGCGCGAGAACAGCGTGCGCATCAAGCTGAACGTCGTTTCCAGCACGGTCAAGGGCAAGCGCGTGGTGCTGGTGGATGACTCCATCGTGCGCGGCACCACATCTGCCCGCATCATCAAGCTGCTGCGGGACGCCGGTGCCACCGAGGTGCACTTTATGGTGTCGGCACCGCCGTTCAAGTACCCCTGCTACTTCGGCACTGACATCCCGGATCAGAAGCTGCTGGTGGCCACCGGCCGCACGGTCGAGCAGATCAATGAAGTGATCGGGGCCGATACGCTGGGCTACCTTTCCACTGAGCATGTTGTCCAGCTTACAAAGAACGCAAAATGCGGATTCTGCACCGCCTGCTTTACCGGCGAATATGCCGTGAAGCCGGACGAGGTGCTTTCCACCGATATTCACGAACGCCACCTGAACGACCGTCCCAAGGACGAGAAAAAGTTAGGAGAGTAAGACCATGGAAAAAAGCTATTCTGAAAGCTATGCAGCCGCCGGTGTGGATATCACCGCCGGTTATCGCTCTGTTGAACTGATGAAGCAGTATGTGGCCCGCACCATGAACGAGCACTGCATTGGCGGTCTGGGCGGCTTTGGTGGCCTGTTTGAGCTGGACTGCACCGGCTACAAGCACCCGGTGCTGATCTCCGGCACCGACGGCGTGGGCACCAAGCTGAAAATTGCCATGATCATGGACAAGCACGATACCATCGGCATCGACTGCGTGGCTATGTGCGTGAACGATGTCATCTGCGCCGGTGCAAAGCCGCTGGTGTTCCTGGATTACATCGCCTGCGGCCGCAACATTCCCGAGAAGATCGCAGAGATCGTCAAGGGTGTGGCTGAGGGCTGCGTGCAGGCCGACTGCTCTCTGGTGGGCGGCGAGACTGCCGAGCACCCGGGCATGATGCCGGAGGAGGAGTACGATCTGGCCGGTTTCACCGTGGGCGTTGTGGATAAGGAAAAGATCCTGAGCAACGAGACCATGGCAGCCGGTGATGTGATCCTTGCCCTGCCTTCCACCGGTGTGCACTCCAACGGTTTCTCGCTGGTGCGCAAGATCTTTGACATTGACGCAAACCCCGATGTGCTGCACACTGCCCCTGCAGAGCTGGGCGGCAAGACGCTGGGCGAGGCCCTGCTGGCTCCCACCAAGATCTACGTAAAGCCTGTGCTCAAGGTGCTGGAAGAGGTGGATGTGAAGGGCATTTCCCACATCACCGGCGGCGGCTTCTACGAGAACATTCCCCGCAGCCTGAAAAAGGGCTGCTGCGCACGCATCAACAAGGCAGATGTCCGCAGCCCGGCTCTGTTCCAGCTGATGCAGAAGACCGGCAATATCTCCGAGCACGATATGTTCAACACCTTCAACATGGGCGTTGGCATGGTGCTCACCGTCCCCGCAGAGCAGGCCGACAAGGCGCTGGACATCCTGCACGCAAATGGCGAGCCGGAAGCTTACCGTCTGGGCGTCATTGCAGAAGGTGAGGGCGTGGAGCTGTGCTGAACATTGCAGTTTTAGTCTCCGGCGGCGGCACCAACCTGCAGGCTCTGCTGGACAGCGAAGCCCGAGGTGAGAACCCCAACGGCAGGATCACCCTTGTGGTGGCCTCCAAGCCCGGTGTCTATGCGCTGGAACGGGCCGCAAAGGCCGGTGTGGAAGGCTGCGTGGTGCGCCGCAAGGATTACGCCAGTAGTGTTGATTTTGACGCAGCTCTGCTGAAAACGTTGAAAGACCACAACATCGATCTGGTGGTGCTGGCAGGCTTTCTGTCCGTGCTGGGGCCCAGTGTCATTGAAGCGTATCCCCGCCGCATCCTGAATGTGCACCCGGCACTCATCCCGTCTTTCTGCGGGCCCGGCATGTACGGTCTGCGTCCGCATGAGGCGGCTCTGGCCCGGGGCTGCAAGGTGACCGGTGCCACCGTCCACTTCGTGAACGAAGAGTGCGACGGCGGGCCCATCCTGCTGCAGAAGGCCGTGGACATCCTGCCCGGCGACACCCCCGAGGTGCTGCAGAAGCGTGTGATGGAGCAGGCCGAGTGGAAGCTGCTGCCCAAGGCCGTGGCTATGGTGTGCAGCGGAGAAATTGAGTGAAAACTCCTTCCGTCACGCCTGACGGCGTGCCACCTCCCTCAAGGAGGGAGGCAAGGCTCCCTCTCCGAGGGGGCTGTCGCCGCAGGCGACTGGGGGAGTTCCGTAATAGGAGAATTTGACATGGAAAAGATCAACCTGAACGAGTATCTGGCATCCAACGAGTATCCCGGCCGCGGCATTGCTGTGGCAATGGGTCCGGATGGCCGCCAGATGTTCATTGGCTACTTTATCATGGGCCGCAGCGAGAACAGCCGCAACCGCGTGTTTGACCCCGTGCCCGAGCGCGGCGGAATCTGCACCATCGCAGCGGACCCCGCAAAGCTGGAGGACCCCAGCCTCATTATTTACAATCCGGTGTTGACGCTGGGCAAGACCCATATCGTGACCAACGGCGACCAGACCGATACCATTTATGACCTGATGAGTCAGGGCAAGAGCTTTGCCGATGCCCTGCGCACCCGCACCTTTGAGCCGGACGGCCCCAACTATACCCCCCGCATCTCTGCTGTGGTGTACGCCGACGGCAGCTATCAGATGAGCATTCTCAAGTCTGCGGACGGCAATGGCGACAGCGTGCAGCGCTATTTCTTTGATTACCCGCAGCCCGTTGCAGGCGAGGGCCATTTCATCAGCACCTACAAGCACAACGGAAATCCCATCCCCAGCTTTGAGGGTGAGCCGCTGCGCTTTGCCTGCCCCCGCACCATCGGCGATTTTGCACAGGGTCTGTGGAGCAGCCTGAACCCGGACAACAAGGTGAGCCTGTTTGCCCGGGTCATTGATCTGGACTCCGGCGAGACCGGCGACGTGATCTTTAACAAGTACGATGCCGTGTGCAGCGATCTGGACGACCCCGAGGAGCCGGAGCTGCTGCCTGAGGAGCTGGAACTGCTCAAAAAGCTTGACGCAGAGGAAAAACAGGACTAAAACAATAGAGAAATAAGGAGGATGCACCAATGAACGAACTGGCACTGAAGTACGGCTGCAACCCCAACCAGAAGCCCAGCCGCATTTATATGGAAGATGGCTCTGACCTGCCGGTCACTGTGCTGAACGGTAAGCCCGGCTACATCAATTTTCTGGACGCGCTCAACTCCATCCAGCTGGTCAAGGAGCTGAAAGCTGCCTGTGGTCTGCCCGCAGCAGCTTCCTTCAAGCACGTTTCCCCGGCAGGCGCAGCGCTGGGGCTGCCCCTGACCGATGTGGAACGCAAAATGTACCACATTGCCCCGGATATGGAGCTGTCGCCGCTGGCAAATGCCTATGCCCGTGCACGCGGTGCGGACCGCATGTCCTCCTTTGGCGACTGGATCGCCCTTTCGGACATCTGCGATGTGCCCACCGCAAAGCTGATCCAGCACGAGGTGTCCGACGGCATCATCGCCCCGGGCTACGAGCCGGAGGCACTAGCTATCCTGTCCGGCAAGAAAAAGGGCAACTACAATGTGGTCGCCATCGACCCGGCCTACAAGCCCGCTCCCATCGAGCACAAGCAGGTGTACGGCATCACCTTTGAGCAGGGCCGCAACGAGCTGGTCATCAACGCCGACACCATGCTGAACAACTGGGTCACCGAGAACAAGGACGTGACCGAGGAGCAGAAGCGTGATCTGGTCATTGCACTCATCACCCTGAAGTATACTCAGTCCAACAGCGTGTGCTACACCTACCACGGCCAGACCATCGGCGTGGGCGCAGGCCAGCAGAGCCGCATCCACTGCACCCGTCTGGCAGGCCAGAAGGCCGACAACTGGCAGTTGCGCCACATGGATAAGGTGCTCAACCTGCCCTTCCGCGACGATGTGGCAAAGCCCAACCGCGACAACGCCATTGATGTTTACATCGGCGATACCCCGGAGGATGTCATCGGTGATGACGTCTGGGCAGAGACCTTCACCGAGCAGCCCGCGCCCCTGACCGCAGAGGAAAAGAAGGAATATCTGAGCAAAGTGACCGGCGTGTGCCTTGGCTCGGATGCCTTCTTCCCCTTCGGCGACAACATCGAGCGTGCCCGCCGCTCCGGCGTGACCGCCATCGTGCAGCCCGGCGGCTCCATCCGCGACCAGCAGGTCATTGACACCTGCAACAAGTACGGCATCGCAATGGCCTTCTGCGGCCTGCGGCTGTTCCATCACTGATAGTACGGCACAGCGGAAGCTTCCTCCTCGGACACGAATCGGGCCATTCCATCGCCCGCCCTGCGGCCTGCGGCGGCAGGGTCCC
>OBJF01001653.1_pt1 | contig 18674 bp, 20 predicted proteins | sample 1519091 | NCBI WGS metagenome assembly OBJF01 (sample SAMEA2452124, study PRJEB22498) | human gut metagenome | biome: human feces; feature: human gut; material: feces | place: Australia | collected 2012
TTTCTTGCCATAAAATAAACCTCCAAACTGAGTAATTCTATCTTACATCAGTTTGGAGGTTTACACAAACTTTGGGATACTCCCTCAAAAATCAGATATGCTACGTCAAAAATTGCTTCCAGCACATCCGGAATCTGTGGTTTGTAGTTGTTCTGTTTCATGATTCATTCTCCTTATCATTTTTTAACTGTTCTTCTGCGTTATTACAGATTTTGTCAAATACCCGGATGCACAGACGGGTTTCTTCTTCGGTCAGACCTCTTAACACATTTTGTGCAAACTGTTTTTGTGCGTTCAGGCCTGCTTCTATTATTATCTCAGCCTGATCCAACAGCGCGATTTCAATATGTTTTTTATTGTCTTTGCTTTGGATACGTTCCACCAGCCCTTTACTTTCCAGGTTTTTCAGCGAAGTGGAAACGTGGGATTTGGTTGATTTGCGTATCTTTACGATTTCTGCCGCGGTATTGTACTGCGGATTATTATGCAGGAACATGAGGATGTCATATTCCATCTGCGTCAATCCGTAACGGTCACATACCTCGCCGGAAAGCAATTCATAATAAGTAGTAATTGTTTTATGCTTATCCCAGAAATACATAGCTCCCTCCCTTATCGTTCTTTTTAGAACGATTATAGGGCAAAACTATTGAACTGTCAATGCGTATGGGAGATGGTTCATATCCCTGTCTCTAGCTCAATGAAAATATATTCCAGCAAATCCTATTAATATATTTGTTTACATCTTAACCTTAGTTTCTCATCTGAATATATCTGCCACACAGTAGCAATCATCCCCATATTCTCCAATACTTTATACATTTTGGTTTTATCTTTTCTACTATGACCAACAGCTTTTCTTACGCTATTATCATTAATCGTCTTAATTGTTTCTATAATTTTATTTCTATTTTCTTCTGTGCAATTCATTCCTAAATATACCTTAGATAAGCTAAGGTCAAACTCTTGTGTTTTGTGCAAACTTCCCTTTTCATCTTTATACGAATCAAACATACCCTTCTTAATATCCTCATGATTTCTGGTCACTATTCGATATTCTTTTTCGTATTTCCATACACTATCTTTAGTATACATAATTTTTCCACATGAATGTAGCTGTCTTCTTTGCACACCATTTATTTCATTTTGTTTCAACATTTGTTCTAATGCTAAATTTTTATTCTTCAACCAGACTTTTAATTCATCATCAAAACACTGCCTATTTGCTACATATGTAACAGGAGTCACTTGTCCCTTCCCGCCATGCAAAAATGCGTACTCTATACACATTCCCGTATGTGATTCCGCATAGTGAGCCCACATCAACTTGTCATTCCATTTACTACTCAAACAAATAATTTCATTTCGATTCAATACATCTTCGTAAAATTCTCGTACATTATTATTTTTTTGATCCGCATATAACATCTTAAATTCAAACGGATCGTTTAAATATTTCACCCTAGACGCCCAAATTTGTTCTTTCTTAATTGTTTGAATTCTTTTCGCCCTCATTTGCCCAGATCCTATAGGTTGATACTTGTAAAGCCGATCGGGAATAAATTGGTTTTTATATTTATTTGCCTCCAATTCATCTTTTTCAATAAAATCCAAATATTTATCATATGAAAATTTTTCTCTCATAAAATTCCCCTTTATTTTCATTACATCTGACGCCTGCCTACTTGGCATATGATTTTCTACAAATTGAATTTACTTTTATTACATTCCACAAATTCCTTTCCCATAGATAGCAAGGTATATATACACTCCATAATAGCCAGCACTCCAACAAAAAAAGTAGCTGCTGTCATATCATAAATATGAAACATCATCAAATGCTTTTCTTCATAATCAAAACAAAAGACCAATAATATTGCAAACACAGATATAAAAAATTTCGGGAGGCTAAAATACCACATTACCGGTATTCTGTATTTTGCATTCATTCTCTTTAATACTACCGAAAATGCAATCATTAAGACAAACGATATTACGAACAGTCTAACGCACACGCTTAACATTCCACGAACAATATCTCCCGATAACATTAGATCATCAAATCTTCCCATCAGCATTTCCTCCTTAATTCATCATATGGACTTTTATTGATTACTTTTTCTAATTATAGTATGATAAATCCGTTTCTTTTTTCGGATGCGTTAATAGATCCTCTAACTATGCATTGTGGAATCTAATATACAACAACATCAAGTTAATCACTTGAATATTCTCACTATTATTTTCAACCAGTACCTATCTCACTTCACCGTAATCACCCCAACCGTCCCCTTAAACGAAGCATCAAACACATACTGTGGTATCTTCTCCGTCAGTTGGTCATCATACGCAAAATGCAGATGCGCTCCTATCACAGCGACCACCGGGCTGTCTTCTGCAAATACCATGTCCAGAAATTGTTGTGTCACTTCGTCCGGGCTATAGAAGCAATCTGTTCCCCACAAAAGTGCCCGGTCCTGCCATACAGCCTTTGAAGCATCGCTAAGACCATCATTTACTTGCGATTTCAGCGGGACATGCATGGTTAAAATAATTGGTTTATCTTCCGCCCATAATTCTTTTAATTTTTCCAATCCCGCTTCTGATAATTGACTGGTATTATTGTTAATTCCCACAACCAGGAACTCACCAAAGTCCTGAACCATTACCTCTTCCATATCCCAGGATTCTTTCTCTTTCTGCTGCACATCCTCGTCTGTGTATGTATCACTATACCAGATTCCCAAATCATGATCCGCACGATTGTACATAACCGGGGCTTTAATCCGTTTTAAATCTGTCATCAGGCAGTTCAAATTAGCTTCTGAGAAAAAATCGATCATATCACCATTCAAGATTACACCGTCTGGATTTTCCGCATTGATTGCATCTACTATTTCCGGCCACGTTTCCTGCGAAGTTTTTCCGTCAGAATTCGAAAACATAGCAACACGTTGCTCGATTTCTTCACTTTTTTCTGATATATAGTCGCCATCGGGAACTATAATATGTTGATCGTTTACTACGATTAATTTGTATTCCTTCTTTAAATCCTGGATATTTATTTCCTTATTATCCCAAGATATAGATTCCGTCGGTGTGATTTCTGCTGATGGTTGTTCCTCTGTATTGGTCGAAATACTATTCTTTGACGAATTGCAAGCACATATACTTATTCCTAATACACCGCCTAGAGCCATGGCTATTATTTTATTTTTCCTCATACGGTTCCTTTCCATATTTCCTATTAATAATCTTTGATTTATTTATTCCAACTGAAACGATCTTTCTCAAAACATTTTTTTCAACCTGCTTTGCATAGCTTAATAAGATTAATACAATTGATAAAACAATTAATTTATATTGCTTTTTCAATCCTGAAATATCTATTTCCTTCTTTTCCAAGGAAAGTGCTGTATTTTCTTCTGTTGAATTTGTTGTATTTTTGTCTGATTGACTTTTAGCATCCCATGATGTTGTTTCTAGCTCGGATTTATAGGCAACCAGCATTCCCGCAAACAATCCAGCTAATAATATTCCTGCTACTATTGTTGTTTTTGCATCTTTTCTTTCTTTAATCACCTAATATTTTCTTCCGGCATCTGTTTTTTATAATTATATATCGTTTCCTACCATCCGCATATTATTTTCTTGTCATTTCATACTATAATTATCATTCCTTTATTTTCTGATTCATAAAGAAATACTCATATTTCTTATACTGATCCCACATTTTTTGATCTTCGTCTGATAATTCATCCACAACCTCCCCATTTTCCACAAAAAGGCCATCACTGTGTGCTGTTATCGCTTTTCTTACTGAATTAGTAATTTTCATAAATGCAGGTCCATCATATCCTATTTGTTCAAACAATTCGTTCATCAAGTAATTCGGAGCAATATCGCTCCCTTCTCCTATAAATTGATTACCTGTCAGTTCTTTCGCTGCATCATTTGCATACATTATATAAGGTGTTGCATAATAATCATAGAATCCCTCCAAATCACTCACATCTAAATCAATTCCCAGCATCTCATACACACTATTTTCTTCACCAAGCCATGGTTTATGATCTCCAAAAGCAACCACAACACACGGTTCATCCAAATCATTCACTTTCTTAATAAGTTTTTCCAACTCTTCCCCTGTCTTTTTAATGCCGCTAAGATAATTATTAAAAATATTGTATTCATATTCCGTATAATTATCTTGTTCTAAAATATATGGAACATCAAATAATTTATTTGTTGTATAAGGACCATGGTTCTGATAGGTGACACTTAAGTTAAAATAAGGTACTCCGTCATCAATTGCACTTTCTAAATCTTTATACAATTCTGGGAATAAAATATCATCTCCCGCTATTTCGCCATTTGCCAAAGCACTGTATCTCGATTCATAAAAATCGTATTTGCTAAACCCTAAATGATCATTTGTATTTACTCTATTATAAAACCATTCATAACACGGATGACTTCCTTCTACCCGATATCCCTGTTCTGTAAAATATCTGGCATAAGAGTATGTATTCTTGCGAAGATCCGGATAAGTATCTGCTCCTGTTATAAATCTTCTTTCGGTTCTGACCGTTCCAGCTGCAAAAATATCTGTTAATAAATTTCCATGATAAGAAATTTCTTTAACGCGATTGAATGCAGCATATGGATCATTTTCCGAGTTAAATTCCAATTGTGGATATATTGAAAAATCTCCATACGCTTCCATCATAATAGCAATAATATTAATTTTTTTATCTGCTGGTATATCATCCTCTTTAATATCTTTTAAACTATTTTCTATTTCTTTTTTGCTGTATCCACTCGGTTTTTCCATTTTAGCTTCTTTGCTACTATACAAAAACGGATAAACAAAACCTCTGCTAACAAATTGTTGTGTAGCTCTCCATTGATTGATCAGTGCTATATTCTCTGTTTTTTGATAATATTTATCATTCAAAACAAGACTATGCATGCAGAAAATCCCACTTAATGCTGTTATTATCAAAAAAATTATTCTTGTCCTAAGTTTCATTCTTATTTTTACTACTTTTCTAATTTTCCATACAATTCCGACAAGAATTACCATACTTAAAATCCAAAAGGCCATCGTACTATTCGCATGTATCTTATAACGCCCCGTCATATTCTTCATTTCCAAAAACAACGAAAGATCTTCCACCATCAATGGATCATCACGAAATAATATCTTAAAATAATTAATTAGCGTCAAAACAATCACGACAATTGATGTAATTCCTATGCTAATCCATAACCGATTGCACACCAAAAAAAGAAATACTATCAGTAAAAGAATTGGAATCGTATTTAGCAATATTGTATATGGATTCCTAAAATATGAATAAAACATTTCAATTCCAAATTTATCTGTCGCAAAATACAAACTCCCTAGCGATAACACAAGTACACTCATACAAATACTCAATATACTTAATATTCCGCCTTTATTTTTTCCTTTAATACCCTTTTTTATAATTATCATAATTCCTTTCGCTATTTTATACACCTTGTTTATCTGTAAAAACAAATGCTTGCGCCATCGTTAGACGCAAGCACTTGTCTTCTTATTTATATTGTAAAGCAATTTTAAATACTGACAGACAAAATACCATTTACATTCTTCTTTCCAGAAAAATGTCTCAGTTTCTTTTTATTTTCTTAATCATCTGTCCTACTATTTCATTCACAAATTTCTCTCTTGTAATGAGTAATACTCCTCCATACACTCCCCAAAAGAGTACTGCACTTACCACTAAACAAACAAAACTTCCCCAGCTCATCAAGTTCACCCAGCCTGAAACAGTAATTGCTAAAATCACTGCTACCATAATCTTTTGGTAACTTATTTTCTTTAAGGCTTTTATAACCATTTCTTTCAGAAAAATAAACTGTACCACAAAAACCACTGCTTCAGCAAGCAAAGTCCCGATGGCAGCTCCTGACGAAGCAAAACGTGGAATCAGAACGGCATTCAGTAATAGATCGATAATTGCTCCTGCTATTTCCGAATATAATACCACCTTTTCTTTTCCAAGTGGAACTAACATTTGAATTCCCAATATATTAGTAATCCCTATCATTAAAAGCGTAGGCATAAGTATTTGCATTGGTAAAATCGCATTAGCATAATCTTTTCCCGACAGGAAAAATATCGCTTGTTTCGCAAACATTCCAAAATATACCATCAAAGGAACCGAAAGTAAAAAAACAAAATTCAATGCCTTTTCACTGATATTTTTAAATTCATCCCACAGTTTATTTTCAACATAATATGACGCTCGTGGTAGCAATACTGCGCCTAAAGATGTGATTAAACTAACCAAAATAGTCTTTATTCTAACAGAAGCATTATAACACCCGACATCTTGATTGGTTTTCATAAATCCAAGCATAACCGTATCTAGATTTGTGTATATAGTAGATGCACAGGCCATTGCAAAAAAAATCACTACTGACTTTAAATGCTTTTTGGGATGATAATTTCCAATTAATTTTACACCAATATATTTGCGTAGATTTATAAAATTAAGTATATTTGACGCCGATGCAGCAAATATAGTAATTCCTCCATATACCACATAATCTGATTTTTGCCGAACCAATATAAACATTAAAATAACAGCAATAAATTTGAACAGAATAGATCGAACTGTAATATATGTATATTGTTCCAATCCTTTGTACAGCCATTCCATGCCGATAGCATTAAATAAAATAGTGGCACTTACGATTATATATAATGTGCGATCCTCTTGTAATCTTGGAACCAACACAAGTGCTCCACCTAGTGTTATATACGCAAGCACACACATACATATATTAATAAAAAATAATTCATGTACCGTTCTAGTTAATTTTTCTTTATCATCCCTTACTTTAGCGCATGCACGAATTCCATATGTTGGAACTCCCAATTGCGCAATCATATCAAAATATGTAATTAAAGATGTCGCAAAAGAAATTTTTCCCATTCCTTCTGGTTTTAAAATCCTAGACACATATGGAAATGTAATTAATGGAAATAAAAATGCCGACATCGAAAGTATTACATTCATTATAAAATTGATTTTTAATGATTTTCTGGTGTTTTGCATATCTATTTCCTCTAATCTCTTTGCATTACTTCTTCTAAATCGTGCTCCTCCTCTAAAATGGAAATCGCTTCTATAAATGCTTTTTTTACATATTCTCCTTTTCTTACATCACGCGTGATTTCCAACACATTATTTCTATACTTCTCATATTCCTTTCTTGTCATGTTACCTAATACATCATCTATTTCTGCCAAACTATTCACTGCAAATCCTATTCCATTTTTTTCTATAAATTCTGCAATAGCCGCTTCTTTCCATGTTATAATTGGTAAACCACAAGATATATACAATGACAACTTATGCGGATTATTGATTTTCATATATTGCCCATCATTCCCAGAGCATTCTTCACAACTCCCACCATCCCATATTAAACCAAAATCTCCATTCATCGCTTCACACAACGCTGTAGGGGAATAACTTCCCTGATAGCACAAATTTTCCCCATTCAATATATAGTCCGGTTTGTTACCATATATATTAATTGGCGAATGAATGTATTGTGATATTGATTGCATGAAACGAGATTTTATTAAATTGCCGGCAAAACATATTGTATAATTATTATCTTCTCCTATATTTTTCTTTTGAGAAGGTTTTGTTTCTGCAAGATAGTCAAATAATTCTAGAGAAACACACGGCTTTTTCAACCCATTTTCTTTCAACCATGTTATCATTTTTCTATTGTGTGCAATAACCACATCAAATTTATTTAAGCGCTGAATTTCTTCTTTACGCTTTTCTGTTGAATCTGGATATTTCCGAAAGCTATCTATATCATGAATCAATACTACCTTTTTTTTGCTTTTTATTGTTAATATATCTTCTACAGTAACTGGACTCCACAAATATAATGGCCATTGTACAAACATATATTCATCTCGAAAAGCATTTTTCAGCCTATGCATATTTAACCACGACAAAATATTTCTAATATATCTACGATTAATATGATATAGCATGTATATTTTTCCAAAATTTTGTTCAAATACTGCGTTAACATCTTTCGGAGCTTTTGCACCTGCATCTCTATCTTTCACAACATAGTTACTTAGCATAACGCATTTTTTTCGCATTTACTCTTCTCCAATACTCTTGCTAAACTTGGCAATAATTGCATCTACAATTCGTTCACTTGCATGACCATCTCCATATGGATTAGATGCCTTGCTCATTTTTTCATATTCCATTGAATCGCTTAACAATTCATCTACCATTTGATAAATTGTCTCTTCTTCCGTCCCTGCAAGTTTTAAAGTTCCAGCATCTATCCCCTCTGGACGTTCCGTTGTATCTCGTAAAACAATAACTGGTTTTCCAAGGGAGGGTGCTTCTTCCTGAATTCCGCCACTGTCTGTAAGAATAAGATATGATCTGCTGAGCAGATTATGGAACTCTACAACTTCCAGAGGTTTAATCAATTTTATCTTCTCACTATCACCGAATACCTCATTTGCTGCTTTCACAACTAATGGATTTAAATGAACAGGATATACCATTTTAACATCATCATATTTGTCTATGATACGGCGTATAGCTTTAAACATTCTGTACATAGGCTCTCCAAGATTTTCTCTTCTATGTGCAGTCAGAACAATAAGCCGGTCGTCTCCTATCCATTCTGTTATTTCATCACTATATTCTTCATCTACCGTTAAATTTAATGCATCTATTGCAGTATTTCCGGTTACATAAATCGTCTCTTCTTTTTTCCCCTCTCGCAGTAAATTGTTCTTGCTTCGTTCTGTTGGTGCAAAATTCATATCGGAAACTATTCCAACGAATTGACGATTCATTTCTTCTGGAAACGGTGAATACTTATTATATGTACGCAATCCTGCTTCTACATGTCCAACTGCAACTTGCTGATAAAAGGCTGCCAATGCTCCCGCAAACGTTGTCGTGGTATCTCCATGTACCAGAATAATATCCGGTTTTACTTCTTTAATAACATCTTCCAAACCTTTTAAAGCCCTTGTCGTAATATCCGATAATGTTTGACCTTGTTTCATAATATTCAAATCATAATCTGGTTTTACTTTTAATGCTTTCAGAACCTGATCTAACATTTCCCTGTGCTGTGCAGTTACGCATACGATACTTTCAATCTCTTCTCTTTTTTCCAATTCATGAACTACCGGTGCCATTTTTATTGTTTCTGGTCTAGTTCCGAAAATACTCATTACTTTTATTTTTCTCATATTTTTCCCTTTCTTTAGCGTAAATTTTTATCAAACATTACTCGAAATATAAATTTTATATTGCTATTATAAAAACGTTTTAACCGATATGGTTCTTTTGTTATTCTATACAACCATTCAATATTATGTTTAACAAAAAAGTGAGGTGCTCTTTGTTTCATTCCACTCAAAACATCAAACGATCCTCCAACCCCAACAAAAATACCCTTTTCAAAATCTTTTAGATGCTTATATATTAGTTTTTCCTGTTGTGGCATACCTAATGCAACTAATACTATATCTGGCTGAAGCTGTTTCATTTTTTCAAATACTGCATCCTTATTCTGTACATAACCATTTTCAGTTCCAACCACCTTTAAATCTTTGTATTCATCTCTCAAAACCTGATTTAGCTGTTCTACTATTTCCGGCTTCGCCCCAAAAAGGAAAATTGTTTTTCCAAGTTCGTTTCCATATTCAAATAACTTTTTTGCAATATCCACACCTGGAATTTTCGCTGGCATTGGATATTTCAACATTTTTGCGGCTTTAATAATCCCCACTCCGTCAGCTACAATCGTATCTGATGAATCCAATAATAATTCTTTCATTTGTTTATCTTTTTCACCATACATAAATGCCTCTGGATTTGCCGTAATGATGAACATTTTTGTTTCTTCCTGCAGATTTCTCTTCATTTCTCTATAAAATTGATTATCCGATTTATCATAAAGTCTCTCAAAAAATGCTTTCATACTTCTCCTTATACCCGCATAATATATTTTCGGAATAGCTTTGCTCTTTTCTTATTCGTAACATGGATTTTTAAAAACACATTAATTTTTCGTGCCAAAGCTTTTTTCCCTTCCAACCACGTTCCCGTAAACACATGAATAGATATCGAATTTTCAGACGGATTACATAACACAGTATCCGGATAAACAGCAATATCTTCATCTAAAATCTGAAATTTATTTCCTACTTTGCAATGATATTTTTTTATTAGTAAATCTGATACTGATATCGTATTATTTTTTTCGAAATCAAACTTATATTCATCTAAACGGTCATAGTATTCTATCATATCCTTTACTAATGGATGACCGGGTTCTGCACCAAAGACTGCAGTAAATGGATATTGTGGATTTTCAAAACCAACAAATGCGCGATTATTTAAAAAGCGATCAAAATTATCTAATACTAGTATGTCTGTATCCAAATAGATTCCACCATATTTGTATATTACATACGCCCTTATGTAATCACTCACATATGCCCACTTTTTAGCTTTATATGCTGCTTTCACAAATGGGTGTGAATCTATATCAAAATTATTTTCATTCCATTCAATAACTTCATATCCTTCCAAATGCTTTCCCCAAGTCTTCATACATTGCTTTATTGTGTTGTTTTTCTCATTTCCCCCAACCCATACATAATGAATTTTTTTCGGTATCAACTCATATCACCTCTCATATTCCTTATTTTGATTTAAGACTCCAAGATATCCCCATAGCAAAAAAGCTACAATTTGAACTTCAAATACATTATAAAACAATCCAAACCATCCTACCATTATACAAATCAATATGTTTAAAGGTTTTTTCCTTTGTTCATATAAAATACTTACCAAAAATAAACATAGAAGTAGAAAACCAACACTACCAGTTTCTACAATATCCTTTATATATTCGTTATCTGAATAACATCCAGCTGGTATACCATATTGTTCATAAATCTCTGGTATCCATGCCATACTTGCGCCAGATCCATATGTTCCAAAACCTGTACCCAATATTGCATTGTCTTTCCATATTTGGATACCCGTTTTCACAATAAAAATTCTTCCTACTAAATTAGATTGTTCAACAATCTCTTCTGAATTCATTTCCTTAAGTCGGTCAAACATTGTCGTCTCGGCTTCTTCAGCTGTAGTTCCTGCATTAATATATTTCACCATAGATTCCCGTCCTACAACACTCAGCATATAAATGCCAATGCTTATTAAGCCAACTATAATTATTTGTAAAATAAGAGCTTTTTTATTCTCCAGAAGCTCCTTTCTAAAAATTAAAATGTACAAAATCCCGACAAATATAAAGATAAGGAGAGAACTTCTTGACATAGTCATAAATAATGATGCCAACGCTATGCATTTATAGACCCATAGTTTTTCTCCTTTTGCATGATATATTACAAAGAAAAATGTCAGTACCAGAAATGCACCATAAGTATTAGGATTGCAAAACATTCCATACATTCTTGAAAAATTATCCGCGTAAATAATTGATTCCGCAACGCTCTTAGGAAAAAGCAGCATTTTACTGCTAAGCATTTCAATCATTCCAAGCACAAAGAGCAAATAGGTCAATCCTCTTATACATTTACATATTTTCAAAATATAATTCTGTTCAAATTTATAGTTTCTAATAACAACGTATAAAATATAATAAACGGCTAAACTTCTCACTTCCATTATATATATACTTATACTTATTTTTTTTATAAAAATAGTATTTATTAAAGCCACCAAAAAAAACAAACAAAAAATGATATCACTTAGTTGGATTTTAACCCTACCCCTTTGGGATATCACATAACCCATAAGCAAAATCAAAATCATCATATCTGGCAAAACTTTTATATATGTTCCTAAGAGAAGCTCTAACTCATTTCTAAATGGTATAAAACACATCAAAAATAATACAAGACACTTACTATATGTTATTGTTATATTTTCTAACTTTTCTAATTTGTTCATATATATTCCTTTTACACTTTTTTAGTTATACTATCAATAAAATCATACCATAAAGTTGCAACACTCTCTTTTGAGTATTTCAATGCATTCTTTTTTCCTTCTTCTCCGATCTTTTTTCTGTAGTTATAATCTGATATCAGTTTTTCCAATTCTTTCACCATTTGACTTTGTGAATGTTTTTCAATTAATATTCCGTTTTTGTAAGATTGAATTATCTCTTTTGCTCCCTGTGCACAGTCATAAGCAATGCATGGAATACCAAATGACTGCGCTTCTATTAACACTAGTCCAAAAGATTCTGTCAGTGAAGTCATAACATAAATCGAAGATTGATACATTAATTTTGCAATATACTCTTTATTTTGATATCCATGTAAAATTACTTTTTCATTCAACCCATTTTCTTTTATAATTTTAATTAATCGTTCTTTTTCCGCGCCGTCTCCTACGATGTGTAGCTGCCAGTCTTTATTATTTTTAGATATCAGTGCAAAAATATCAATCAACTCAACAAAATTTTTTTCTGGAGCTAACCTACCTACTGATATTATTTTTTTTCCTGTTAAATCAGAATTTTCTTGAGGAATTTTCTCCAGATAATGGGAAATGTATTTGCATTTAACTTTCATTCCCCTAGTTCTTTCCCTGTAAAACTCCGTCAGTTCTCTGGATACCGGCATAAAATAATCCATATCCTTTATTGCCTGTATCTGTCTTCTTATATATTTTTCATTTCCATTATGATGATTATGTTCCTGTGCAATACAAACTGCTTTTTCCGGTGCATTCTTAGTTAATAATTTGTGATATATATATCTTGAAGAAATAATAACATCCGAATCGCATTCTCGTATTGCAGTCCGCATTTTATATTTTCTCCAATAAAGTATTTTTAGGCTTTTTATCCCTTCTTTCACTATTTTTCCAACTTCACGTGCACTAATAGCTTTTTTTATTTCTTCTCTGTTTGGTTTAACATTCTCTGTAAGATATTTTATTTCAATCCGAGGATCCACTTCAAATGCAGGATTTTCATACAACTTATAAAAACTTATTATCTCTACATTGTATTTTTCTACCAATAAATTAGCTTGTGCTATAACAGCCTGCTCCGCTCCACCATATCCCAGATGTAACATTAAAAATGTAATTTTTTTCATTCTTTTTCCTGAATATCCTTCCGTTGCTCTTCAGTAAAACCTTCTGTGCTTTCTTTCATAAACATAATTTTTATGGTCATTAAAATCAGTTTAATATCTAAGAAAATAGAATAATTCTGAATATATATCAAATCAAGCTGCAACTTATCGTATGGACTTGTATTATATTTTCCATAAATCTGAGCATATCCCGTCAGTCCCCCACGTACTTTTAGACGATATTCAAATTCCGCAAGATCTTCCGTATACTTTTCTACATGCTCCACCCGCTCTGGACGAGGTCCTACCAGACTCATGTTTCCAATCAGTATATCTATTAATTGTGGAAGTTCATCTAACCGTGTTGCGCGCAATATTCTTCCTACTGGCGTTATTCTTGGGTCATGATCTGCTGCTGGTTGAGACTTTCCATCTTTTTCTGCATCTACTATCATACTTCGAAACTTAAAAATATGAAACACTTTTCCATTCATGGTACATCTCGCCTGACGATAAAATACTGGACCCCCATCATATAGTTTTATTGCGATAGAGGCAACTAAGAAAATAGGAGAAGTAATCAACAACATTAATGCTGATACCAAAATATCCATAGTTCTCTTTAGAAATCTTTGCTCGAAGCTTAACCCATGGTTTCTATATAACAATAACGGAGTATCAAAAATATGTAAACTTTCTGCCCCACGTATCAGAATATCCGATACTTTTGTTGTTGAATACGCCCTAATATCATTCCCATAACAAAACTTAAGAATTTTGTTACGAGTCTCAGAGTGTACATCGTATATAACAACTCCTTCATATTTTTTTATTTCTTTTTCAACTATGTCCAAACCAGCACTTACATTAATCTTTTGTTCTACTTTATACTTATCTTTTCTTGTATTTAATTTGTTGATAAACTCTGTTGGATCATATTCCTCATACACTACTAATAACTTACGTGGTGGAAAAAGTTTTCGAAAAAGTTTTTCGCTGATCACTGCTACAATCACTACAATTCCAATATCGTAAACTGTTATTTTCAGTAATGGTCCTACATTTACAAACCGAACAGAAAGCAATACAATCTGTAAATACATAACAATATTGGCACATATCAATGCTAAAATCTGTGAATAAATAATATTAGCTTTTTTTAGATAGCCAACTTTCAAGCCACCAAATATATATAAAAAAATCATTTGATACATTACATACATTCCTGCCATCATACAATGACCTTTTTGGAAAAATGGAAATACCGTATATAAATTATAGCTTTTTATCCAACTATACATAAAAAAACTTGTTTCACACGCTACTAAAACTACAACTAAAAAAATACGTATTATACGTTTATACTGTTCATTATCTTTTTTCATCTTTCGTCTCCATAATTATTAATCAATCTCTGTACGTAACACGCAATATCCATCCACTTCACCCAATACGCTGCAACCCCAACTTTGGTAAAATTGTACTGCATCTAAATCATCTGATTTTACAATAACATAATCTACTTTTTCTGCACTTGCTGCCTCTCTAAACATTTCTGCACTTACTAATTCTTTATAATATGCTAACTGTGCCCATTTCAAAATCGAATGATAATCTTTCCTTTCCAACAATACTCGTAAATCATTCTCTTCAAAAAATGTGTTATATGTCTCTAAGTCTTCTCGCCCCAATACAGAATTAATAGTCGGATCATACTGTCTCATATCATATACAAGCCAACCTGAATATAAGACTTTAGGATTCTTTTTCCCTTCTGAATGCAATAATTTGTCAATATCTATGACTTCATCCCATGTATAATAAGCGTTCATTTTTTTTACATAAGGAGGTGATGAACTTGAATATACTGGTTTGCCCAGCATAACAATGCTTCCGAATATCATCAACCATATAACCGCACATATCCAACACTTATTCACTTTCTTTACTATAGCCGCATAACAAAAACCAATCATTGGAGCTATTGGAATAAGCCAAAAAAAGCGATAATATCTATCTGATAATCCAAATATCTTACCTGCAATTTTTACAACCAATGGATTACACACTGTTAGTGCAAACAAAATATATGGATATATTCCCAATTTTATCCAACGTTTGCTTTTTGTAAAAAATACGAGTTCAAAGAATAATAAAATATATATCCATAGCCAATTATCATTCAAATATGCCTGTAGATTTTGCCAAATAAAATCCCATCCATATCCTTCCGCTGTAATTCCCTGCATCACTTTCTCTTTTCTTATAAAATTTTTATTTGTATAACTTTCTTTGAAATGCACAAATGAATCACAATAAACATTGCACAAATCACCATGCTGGCCACATATTTCCATATAACATGTTTCCTGTTTTTGCTTAAAATCACAGGAATATAGTACATAGAAATAAGTGTTGGCATTAATAACATTGCTGACATGGAAAACGCCATTCCACCTATCAAAGTGCAAACCATTGCATACCAATCCCATATACTATTTTTTTTCTTAAGCGTACGTATCAATAACAATAGCAATGTCGGTATCACAATAACCGCCAGAATGGTTTTTCCTTCAAATGTTCTATATGCAAAAAAACCTGTAGGTGAATACATAGAATAACCACACATATACACTACGACCATCAGAAACCAAGTCTCCAACAATCTATTTTTGTTCTTATTCAAAAATTCTGCTGCTATATTATATAAATTCCCCCCCGTAATGACGATAACAACTGTTGACATAATAAATCTATATGCAATTAACGGATGGATCTTCGTTATCATGCTTATCACCGAATTATGTACTGAGTATGTAAGTATTAAATACAATGGATCCAGTGTTTCCAATTTTACACCTGTATATGGATTATATTGTTCAATTGTATCTGTATAAACAGATGAACTTGACATTCCAATATAATATGCCGAATCTATACTGCTACCGTACTGAATATTATTTGTTATTAAATAACTTAACGCACCCAAAACAATGCAAACTATTACACTATTTCGAATAGTATTTTTAAATTCTACATTTCTAAAAGATTTCACCCATTCATTTTTATTTACTACAATCGAAATGCTGCTAACAATTAAACATACTATTCCCCACATAATTGATAATTTCGATAAGGGTTGTAATAACAACTTCATTGGTAAAGCAACAATCTCAAAAGTGGCAAAATATACCATAAATCCAATATTTATACTCAAAAGCAACGAAAAATCATCCTTTTTAATTCTGCACGTTATCATAGAGCCAAATAGAAAAAAGAGAATTAACAACACCAATATGCTTAATACACTAACATATATATTTGCCTGCATTTTTTCACCTTAACAAAATGTCTTTCCTTTATATTATCCTTTTCACACTCTTCTATCCATTCTAGCATCTGAGCTTAAGGAATTCAAATTTATCATCTAAAATCACTACTTACTTTTATATCTTACCTTTTTTTCTGATATATATTTTACTTATAATCTGTGAAAATCCCTTCCATCCCATGCAAAGAATTAACATACATATTATAAAATAATAAAATTTAGAACCGTTCCCCTCTATCATTCTTACTTTATTGATAAATGGATCGGAAAAGATAACATCCTGAAATATAAAAATTTCAAATGTACATCCACTTAATATCATAATCATTTTTTCTAAATATCTTGGTAAATATACGTTACTAGCTACACTAATTATTATTGGCAAAAATAATAATTGGACAAATAACCATATCCAATTGTCATTTCTATGCGAAATCACCCCTAGCAATGCAATTAATCCAAGCCAATTTACTATATTTTTTACATATTTATTTTTTTCTTTCATAATTTCCACATTATGTGGAATTACTGCACCAATTGAGAATTCTAAAAATCTAAAAAATGTATTGTAGTATAAATCCGTTCCAGGAAACCATTCTTTCATCAGCATCGAATAAAATAATACTACAATCCCACCAATGCAAACCATATATCTTTTCTCGTTTGAAAGCTTATCTGTCAATATTTGGATAATAGGATACATAAGATAGCACATCATAATACTTCCAATAAACCAATCGACCCCAACATATACTTCTACCGGATAGGCCATCTGCAAACCTAATAATCTTATCGGAAAAATTTTTATTCTATTTATCCACTCACTTCCATAATATATTGATATAATTAACAAATATATCTCTATCACTCAATAAAGTGGTAATAATTTCAATATCCGTCTCTTATAAAAGTCAAGTATCTCATTTTTTCCACTTAAATTCCGTTTTGAAAAAGATAGGCAGAAACCAGAAATCATAAAAAATAAAATCATAATAAATTCCACTTGATTTCCAATCCATTCATTCCAGCCTTTAAATTCTATTCCACGTCCTCCCAAGTGAAAAAACAAAATCAGTATCGCACACAGTATTCTTATAACATCTATTCCTATCAACCTCTTTTTCATTATGTTTATCTCTCCTCATAATCAAACTATTTTTATTGTACCATATCGCATAGCATATTACCATCTCGTAATTGTTGTTCATTATATAATCTTTAACTGTAATTTCTTCGTACAACTCACACTATTTCTCCTTCCATCACCCCTTATCAGATGTTTCCATCCCTCTCCCGGTTTTAAAAAACAAAAATTTTCTATTTTTAAAACCACATTTCCCAAAACCCACCATTTCACTCATATTTTCCAAAAATCCGCCAATACTAACACCAGAACTTTAATTTCATCTAAAACCAGGTTTAGCACATCATATTTATACGGATAAGGAGAAAGTCTATGAAAGCAACAGGTATTGTACGAAGAATCGATGATCTCGGGCGGGTGGTGATTCCGAAGGAGATACGGCGGACGTTGAAGATACGGGAATCGGAGCCTCTGGAGATTTTTACGGATCGGAACGGGGAGATTATTCTGAAGAAATATTCGCCGATCGGGGAGTTTTCGAGCGGAGCGCAGCAGCTGGCGGATGCGGCGGCAAAGACGTGCGGGAAGTTGTTTTGTATCTGTGATCAGGAGCAGGTGGTGGCCGCGGCCGGGCCGGAGAATAAGAAGTATCAGGGGAAATCTCTCAGTAAAGCGATGGAGCAGCGACTCTTTGACCGGGATTTTATCCCGGAAAATAATGCTTATTATCCGGTGACAGACGATGATGCGCACACGGAACAGGCGTTGGTTCCTGTGACACGGGACGGGGATCCGGTCGGGGCCGTGTGTTTTCTTGGCATGAAGCGCACGGATCCGATTTCCGAAGCGGATGCAAAGGTAGCAGAAATGATCGCCCGATATCTGACCTTCACTATGAACAATTGATGATATACAATGTAACAACAAGGCGGAACACCAGCATCTTTTGCCGGCATTCCGCCTCATTTTATTTCTGCTCGTAACTGTTCAGTACCCTCACAGTTACGAGTCAAAATGCATTTCTAATCACCTTCGGTGATGGCATTTTGACTTGTATGTCTCGGGAT
>OBJF01001692.1_pt1 | contig 18322 bp, 19 predicted proteins | sample 1519091 | NCBI WGS metagenome assembly OBJF01 (sample SAMEA2452124, study PRJEB22498) | human gut metagenome | biome: human feces; feature: human gut; material: feces | place: Australia | collected 2012
ATTTTCCAATCTTGTGAATTGTCCACACTATAGAGTCGAATTCTATAATTGTTCAATTCTACAAAATTAAAATTCATTTGGATGTAATACAACCTTGATTGCCTCACCAGATTTTGTCAAGGCAATTCCTTTATTAATCTCACTAAGTGGCAATACATGTGTAATAAATTTCTCAGCCTCAAATTCATCAGAAATCGCAAGTTCAAATGATTTCTGTACCTGCATACTGTTAGAACCATAATGTCCATAAATCCAAAGACCATTGTAATGGATATAGTTCGTATCAAGCTCTGTCAAGGCACCTTTTGCGACACCACCGAAGAAGACAACGATACCAGTTCTTTTTGCCATGAAAATGGCTTGTGCCTGTGCCTGGGTAGATGGGTTTGCGGAGATGACTTTGTCGGCACCTTTACCATCTGTAAGTTCTCTTACTGCTTGGATTGGATTTTCATTTAAGCTGTTGATCGTGTGATCAACACCAAACTGTTTTGCAGTTTCCAGACGCTTGTCGTTAATTTCAATCATAATAACCTTTTTAGCACCACGTAGTTTGGCTAGTTTTGCGTGGAAGCATCCGATTGGGCCAGCACCTATGATAACGATGGTTTCTCCGAAGCCGACATCAATATTTTCCTGACATGCATAGACAGAGGATAAAGGTTCCCCAAGAGAAGCACGATCATAGCTGATTTTATCAGGAATTCTATAGATAACGTCACGGGCGATCTGTCTTGGGAGGACAGTGTAATATTGCGCAAATCCACCTGGACGATCTAAATTATTTCCAAGATTCTCACACATTTCACTATGACCAGTTCTGCATGGTTCGCACTGCATACAGTGATCAGCGGGATAAATATAAAGGCGGTCACCGATGTTATATTCTTTGCAGGAAGGAGAAACTTCATCAACGATCCCAGTGATCTCATGACCATAAATGTGAGGATATTTACCAGATTTAGAGTCTGTTGTCAGGTTACGGATATCAGATCCACACAGACCAACAGCCATAACTTTTAGGACAAATCCTCCTTCTGGGCATTCTGGTCTATCAATTTCTTCAACTCTGATATCATTTGGTCCATACATTAAAGCTGCTTGCATAATTTTTCTTCCTCCTTTTTATTTTCCATAACGGTTTCTGCGGCTTCCTGGATGATTTTCATATAATTCTTCTAGATCATTATCAGAAATATTATGAACAGGTCCGATATCTTTTGTTAAATGATAGATTCTTAAAACTTCTTCTGCAGCTTCGATAATCTTAACTGCATCTTCCAAAGTTTCTCCAACAGCAATACACCCATGATTGCCAAGTAAAATTAGATCATGGTCTTTGATAGCATCTTCAATCCCATCTGCGATATGAATTGTTCCAGGCAATCCATAAGGAAGGCATGGGATTTCTTCGAATACCAGTGAAAATGTAGTGGAACATTTTAACTTGATATCTTTCCCACAGTAAGCATAGGCAGTTAAGTAAGGGGCATGGATGTGAGCAGCAGCATTGCAGTCAGGGCGGGCTTTTAAAGCAGCTTCATGCAATAAAATTTCACTTGATCTTTTGACAGTTCCCTCGATTTGTTCCCCGTTTTCAGTATTTACAACAGCAATCTTATCTTCGTTAAGGAAACGCTTTCTTGTTCCAGAAGGTGTGATATACATTTTTCCTGTTTCACGATCAAGGATGGAAAGATTTCCTTCCAGAGTGTTGACCATTCCTTTTTCATCCATGAGTTTTGCATAATATAAAATTTCTTTTTTTAGTTCATTATTTCTATCTGACATATTTAAACTCCTTTAAGACATTAACATATTAATTTGAGACATTGACAAAATAATTAAGGATCAGCTGATATTTGTATTGTACAATTACAAAAACATAATGTAAAATATGTATTATGATAAGAAAACAAAGGTTTTACCTATGAATTTGGAGGGAATATGACATTAGCACAATTAAATTATTTCGTGAAAGTCGCAGAAAATGGTCATTTGACACAGACAGCAAAAGAATTGTTGATTGCACAGCCGAGTCTGACACAGGCAATTCGAAAATTAGAAGAAGAACTCGGTTTTTTATTATTTGAGAAAAAGGGAAGAGTTTTATTTCTTACTAAAGAGGGAAAGGAATTTCTTCCATATGCAAAAGAAGTTGTAGAGGCTTCTAAAAGGGCAGAACAGACAAAGGAACACATTTATCAGAGATATACAGGAAATATTCGATTTGCATATACAAGACCAATGCCGCCAAATTATATTCCAAATCTGTTAAGAGAGTTCTTCAAAACAAATAAAGACAAGAAAATAAATATTGAATCCTATGCTGCAGCTACATCGGTTATTTTGAGGGATCTGAAAGAAGATAAAATAGATTTTGGCTTTTGTTCGATTGGAGAAAAAGAAGATCCGGATATCAAAATGATCACACTGATGGAATATCCGATCAAGCTTGTTGTGAATCAAAAAGATGTACTGGGCAAGATGAAACAGTTGCATCCAGAGGATCTTATGAGTAAGCCGGGAATTTCTTATACAGAAGGCTCGGCAATGGACCGGGAGATTAATGAATTTTTTAAAGAGCAGGAGATTACACCGGATATACATTACCGTACTTCGTCCGAAGAGATTCAGAATTTTATAGCCAGTGGATTGGGTTGGGCATTTATCGCACAGAATGGGACACCGATGAAGAAAGGTTTAAAGATCCTTGAAATGCCAGAAATGACATTGAAAAGAGAAACTTGTCTTGCAATGAGAAAAGATCGACAATTGAGTAAAAATGCACAAAATTTTTTAAAATTTACATTAAGTTATAATGAAAACTTTCTATAAAATTGTACTTGCAAAAAAAATAAAAGTCATATAAACTACAAAACAGAGACGTTTAACAGGATAGACTATGACAGGAGGCACATAAAGATGAATCAGCGTAGTACAAAGATTGTACAGTTGTTAAGCAAGGAAAAAGATGAGATCACAGTTTCAGGATTTGCGGAATATTTCCAAGTTTCACAGAAGACGATTCGAAATGATTTAAAAGAAATTAATGAAATTTTGGACAAGAATAAAAAGCAAAAAATTGATATAAAACCGGGGGGGGGGAATAGTTTCTATTCCGAAAGATTTTAAGGAATCATTATCTTTATTGTTAGAAGGTAATTTTTATAACTACAAGCTATCAAAAGAAGAGCGAAAAAAGGTTGCATCAGCAATCATAGTTAATTCTGCAGACTATATTACTTTAGCAGATATTGCTGACAGACTAATGGTAAGTAGAGCAACAGTGATCAATGATCTAAAAGAAATAAAAAAGTTTATACGCCAGGGAAATCTTGAAGTCATATCTCATGCAAACAAAGGATTGCGTATTGATGGATTGGAAAGTGACAAGAGAAAGTTTCTGTTTGAATTATTACGCCCGACATTAAGAACTTATGATAATCATAAGAATATTATCTCAGAACATGTTCATGTACAGTCTGGAGATATTAATATTATTCAGAAAATCATAGCAGAACAAGAACGATGCTATAAGAAGTTCCTTCCAGACAATTCATTTAGGGAGATTTTGCTATATTTAAGAATTCTCATTAACAGGAATAAGCTTGGAGAGTTTTTGGAACCACAGCCAGAGATCAACAGCGATAATTATATGTTTTCAATGGATATCTTAAAATATGTTTCACAGTATTGTGATGTTGTTATCAGTGATGATGATATCAAGAATTTCAGTACTTTTTTGGATGAAGTCAGATTTAAGAACAATGGAACATTTAATAAAAATACAATGATCATCCAGATGATCACCAGACAGTATATTTCCACAGTTTCCACAGAACTTGGAATTAACCTGAATGTAGATTATGATTTCTTTGAGAATCTCTCCAATCATTTGGAATCAATTTTTTCAGCACCACCGATGGATTATCCAGAAGCAGATATCATTGATGAAGTTCTGGAAGATAATCAAGATGTGTTAGATGTTGTGATTGATCAGATGCCAGTTATCTATAAGTTTACGGAACGAAAACTTACAGAAATTGAAGTAAAATATATTGCGATTCATGTCTGTGCGGCGATAGAACGTAAGAAGAACAAGGAAGTATCTTTCAGAGTCATTGTTGCCTGTCATGCAGGAATTGGTACATCCATCTTGTTATTAGAGAAATTAAAACGACATTTCAAATTCAAAGTAGTTGATGTGATTTCTGCCCACGAAGCAATCAATATCAAACCGAATGCAGCAGATTTTGTCATATCCACAGTGCCGCTTGAGAGTTGCCCATTGGAGTATGTTGTAGTTTCTGCGGCATTCAATGATGCTGATTATATCCGTGTAGGAAACCGAATTGATGCATTAAGAAATAGCCGTAACATTCCAGATGGAACAGAAGATGATAAATTAAATGCATCAGAATTGCTTGAAGAGATCACACCTGTGATCAACGAACTGGTGGAGCCAAAAGATCAAGCAAGAGTCGTAATGAAAGAACTGCGTAAAGTCGTAAGGAATTATTTTAAGCAGTCAGTGGAAAATGATGCGAATATCATATCTCCATCCTTACATCATCTGCTACGGGCATCCGATATTGAAGTTGACGTAGAATGTACAGATTGGAAAGATGCGATCAGAAGATCTGCAGAGCAGCTGGTAGACCAAGGTTACATAGAAGACCGCTATGTTGATGCGATGATCGAAAGCGTCAATGAATACGGACCATACATCGTATTGTCACCAGGATTTGCAATGCCTCATGCGAAAGTGGAAGAAGGAAGTATTCGTCTTGGAATGCATTTGATCCGTTTGAAGAATCCGGTGCCGTTTGGAGTAGAAGAACTTGATCCGATTGAGTTTGTCTGTTGTTTGAGTGCAATTGATCATAGAAGTTACTTAAAAGCATTCTTTAATCTTGTCAATATGCTCAAAGATGAAGAATATCGAAAGAAGTTACATGAGGCAGTCGACGGAGAAGAGATGGCACGCATTATTGAACAATATGAATACAGCATTGTAGGATAAGCAAATATAGATCAGTTGAATTTATTTCTCATTATGGGAAATGAATTCAACTGATCTATTTTATTTCTGCACCATAGAAATAAATTGTACCAGAATAAAAAATTTCCGAAAAAGAGAAAAACCTTTCACTGTTTTTTGTCTAATGTGCATGGTACTATATGTATTGTAAACAAGAGATAAACAAATTGGCCAAAGAAATCTCGTGAACAAACGAAAAATATGGATAAGAAAACGGAGGTTAAAAATGGAAGTAGTATTAAAATTCTTTCAGGGATTTATTAACATGGGGGCGAGTACATTATTACCATTCGTCATCGCGATCTTAGGTATTTTCTTTGGAATGAAGATTGGTAGAGCGATCAAAGCTGGTCTGTTAGTAGGTATCGGTTTCCAGGGATTAGTATTAGCAGTTAACTTGTTGATCACATCAGTAACACCCGCCATGCAATATTACAAAGATCTTGGATCTGGTTATGACACATTAGAGATTGGATTTGCAGCATTAGGAGCAGCATCTTGGACAACACCATTTGCAGTACTTGTAATTCCAGCGATCATTATCGCAAACTTGATCTTGGTTAGATTAAAAGTAACAAAAGTATTAAACGTAGATATTTGGAACTTCATGCATTTCTTAGTACCAGGTGCTTTAGCATATGCGTTAACAAAGAATGCAGTTATCGGATTTATCGTAGCATTTGCCTGTGGTATGGCAGTTTTATTCTTCGGACAGTGGATTGCAAAACCATGGCAGGAATTCTTCGGACTTGAAGGAACAACATGTACATGTCTTTGCTTCGTAGCATGGGCTTACCCAATCTGCTACCTGTTAAATAAGATCATTGACAAAATTCCTGGTCTTAACAAAGTAGACGTAGACATGACAAAGATCGGTGAGAAATTAGGAATCTTCGGTGACCCAGCCGTAATCGGTATCTTCGCCGGTGTATTCTTAGGAGTTATCACAAAACAGAGCCCAGCTGATATCGTAACAATGGCTATGGGAGTTGCAGCAGCAATGGTATTAATCCCAAGAATGGTATCAATCATGATGGAAGGATTATCTCCATTAGGACAGGCAGCAAGCGAATACGCACATAGAAAAGTTGGTGAAGATGCAGACATCTACATCGGAATGGATATCGCACTTGGACTTGGAGATCCAGCATGTATCACATGTACAGCTATCATGATCCCAGTTACAGTATTATTAGTATTCCTTGTACCAGGAATGAGATTCTTCCCATTAAGCTTATTAGCAGAAGTATGCTACATGACACCAATGGTAGTATTAAGCAGTAAAGGAAATCTTGTAAGATCATTGATCGGTATGACACTTATGATGTATTTAACACTGTTCTTTGCTAATATGTTCATTCCAGAAGCAACACAGATGATGTCCGTAACAAACGTACACTTTGCAGGTACAGTAACAGCATCCCACTTTGGATGGAACCCAGGTAACTTAATCGTATCATTCATCCATAGAATCATGATGATGATCGGATAATAGATAGACTTGATATAAGAGGAGAAACTAAAATGGCAACAAAATATTTGGTGATACAGGGGACAGCAAATAGTAGTGAAGAAGCAATCACGCTGTGTGGAGAAGCCCTGCATAAAGCGGGAATCGTAGGAGAAGATTTTGGAAAAGCTTGTGTAGAGCGTGAAAAAGATTATCCAACAGGACTTCCAACAGAAATCCCAACAGCAATTCCACATGCAAAAGTATCTGGAATTAAAGAGAACGCAATTTGTCTGTTAAAATTAGAATCCCCTGTGATATTTCGAAGATTAGATGATGATACAGAGCAAGTAGAAACTGATCTGATCTTCAACTTGGCGATCAAAGATCCCAATGAACATTTACAGGTGCTTCAAAGAATGATGGAATTTTTAAATAACAAAGAAGTACTATTAAAATGTAAAGAACTTTCAAATGAAGAAACAGTAGCATATTTAACTGAGCAATTAGGATAGAAAAGGAGATAAGTATCATGGCAAAAGAAGTTAAAGTATTAGTAGCTTGTGGAAGTGGTGTAGCAACATCAACAATTGCACAGGAAGAAATCAAAGATATCGCAAAAAATGCAGGAGTAAAAATCCGCCTGATGAAAGGTACGATCTCTGAAGTTCCAATGAAACAAAAAGACGTAGATGTAGTATTTACAACAGCAAACTATCGTAACCCATTGGAAAAACCACACTTAAGCGTGTTCGGTCTTGTATCCGGAATCGGTAAAGATGCTACAAGAAAGAAAGTTGCAGATTTACTTCAGAAACTCGCAGAAGAATAAGAACAGGAAAAGTTTAAGAAAGGACAAGGTGTTATAAGATGAAAGCAGGAGTTTTACATGCTAGAGAAGATATCAGATACGAAGAAGTAGAGACTCCAGTACCGAAAGCAGGAGAAGTACTTGTTAAAGTAAAATATTCAGGAATTTGTGGATCAGATGTTCCACGAGTAAATGGAGACGGTGCACATTTTTATCCAATCATCCTTGGTCATGAGTTTTCCGGAGTTGTGGAAGAAGTGGGAGAAGGAGTTACAAAGGTAAAGAAAGGCCAGCGTGTAGCTGGCGCTCCCCTTGTTCCTTGCATGAAATGTGAAGACTGCATGAAAGGTGATTATGCATTATGTAAACATTACAGTTTTATCGGAACAAGACAGCCAGGAAGTTTTGCAGAATACATTTGTGTTCCAGAACAGAATGCGGTTCCATTTGATGACAGTGTGTCATTCGAACAGGGAGCATTATTCGAGCCGGCAGCAGTTGCATTACATGGACTTGAGTGCCTGCCATATGAAGGTGGTAAGACGGTAGCGATCCTTGGTGGAGGAACGATCGGATTACTCGTTATGCAGTGGGCAAACATTTATGGAGCTGCCAAGACCGTTGTATTTGACATCGACGATGATCGAATCAAGCTTGCAAAAGAAATGGGAGCTTATGATGGAGTCAACACATTAGAAGAAGGCTTCATGGAAAAAGCAATGGCAATGACAGATGGAAAAGGATTTGACTATATTTACGAGACAGCAGGAAGCACCATCACAATGAAAATGGCATATGAACTTGCCGCAAACAAAGCAGGTATCTGCTATATTGGAAAACCAACCAAAGAGTTAACATTCACAGTAGAAGAATGGGAGAACATGAACCGGAAAGAATTCACAATGACAGGATCATGGTTATCTTATTCAGCACCATTCCCAGGACATGAATGGGATTGCGTCGCACACTATTTCGCAACAGGTCAGTTAAAAGGCGAGGAAGCCTTGATCTTCAAGAAATTACCACTTTCCAGAATTGCAGAAGGTTTTGAAATGTTCAAGACAAGAGGAGCAGTTAAAGGAAAGATCTTAATCGACAGCGAAGCATAGCAGTCAAAAATCCATATAATAACATATAACTGATAGATTACAAAGTGAAGAGTAGGAAGAAAAGAGGTAAGCTATATGCGTACTATGAAGCTAGCACCATCAGTTTTTGGCGCCGGTATTGGAAATTTAAGTCAACAATTGAAAATATTAGAAGAAAATAATGTCGAATTATTACATGTTGATGTGATGGATGGACATTTTGTAGAGAAAATGGCATTTGGTCCAGATCATATCAAAATGTTAAAAGAACTCACAACAATTCCTCTGGATGTACATTTGATGATTGAAAAGCCGGAAAGAAAGCTGGATACGATCATTGATGCCGGAGCAGATATCATTACAATTCATCAGGAATCAACAACAAGACTTTACAGCTGTATTGAAAAGATCAAAAGCCGTGGTGTGAAAGCAGGAGTAGTTTTAAGTCCAGCAACCAATGAAGATACATTAAAATATGTGCTGGATAAAATCGATATGATCCTTTTAATGACGATCAATCCTGGAGAAGCAGGACCGGGATTCCATGAAGAACTGCTTACAAAGATCAAAAACGTTCGTGAACTGATCGGAGATCGAGATATCGATCTGGAAGTTGACGGGGGAATTGACAACACAAACATTGCAAAATGTAAAGAAGCAGGAGTTAATGTTTTTGTATCAGGAGGATATGTATTCAAAGGCGATATTGCCGAGAAGATCAAAACACTGAGAGAAGCATTAAAATAAGGAGAAATAACAATGAAAGCATTAAGATTTTATGACGTACAGGATTTAAGATATGAAGATGCACCCGACCCAGTCATCGAGAAACCAGATGATGTCATCGTAAAGGTAAAAGCAGTCGGAATCTGTGGTTCCGATATTGCAAGATACAGAAACCTTGGACCATATGTACCAGGAAATGTATGGGGACATGAATTTTGCGGTGAGGTTGTTGAAGTCGGAGAAGGTGTTAAGAATTTAAAACCGGGAGACCGTGTCGTAGGATGCCCAAACATGGTATGCCACGAATGTGAATACTGTAAGAGTGGTCATCCATCCAGATGCGAAAACTTAAACACAATTGGAGCTTATGTACCAGGAGCTTACGCAGAATACATCAAACTCCCAGAAATCAACTTTGTAAAAATGGCAGACAGCATGAGTTACGAACAGGGTGCTTTAGTAGAACCAGCGACTGTTGCGATTCATGGTCTGTATCAGACAAGTATCAAAATGGGATACGAAGTAGCGGTTGTTGGATGTGGAAATATCGGTCTGATGGCAATCGCATGGGCGAAAGCTTTCGGAGCAAAGAGAGTATTTGCAATTGATATTGACGATGCACAGTTACAGTTAGCAAAAGAATTTGGAGCTGACGTTCTGATCAATTCAACAGATATCGACTTCCATGATGAAATTCGTAAATATGGAAATGGAGTTGACCTTGCGATCGAATCCGCAGGAAATCCATTTACAGCAGCCAGAGTTTTAGGTTTACCTCATAAAGGAGGAGAGGTTGTCTACATGGGAATTCCATATGCAGACGTACCAATCCCTAGATTTTACTTTGAACGTATCATGAGAAATGAATTACATGTCATCGGTTCATGGTGTACGATCTCTGCTCCATATCCAGGAAAAGAATGGACAAATGCAGTAGAATACATCGGTTCAGGTAAAGTTGACGTCCTCGGTATGGTAACACATCAGGTAAACTTAAGCGAAGGCCCAGAAATGTTTAAGAAGATCATTGCTAATCCGAAAGGATATGGAAAAGTCTTATTGTATCCAGAAGAAGACAGATAGGAGGAAATACGTTATGAGAATGAATACGATCATCGAAGAATTAGACAGATCTTCAAAAACGATCGCTCCTGAGAAACTTCAGGAAGTGATCAAGAAGATCAAAGAACATAAACGTATTTTCGTCTATGGGACAGGACGTTCAGGATTAATGTTAAAAGCATTTGCAATGCGCTTGATGCAGATCGGATTAAATTCCTATGTTGTCGGTGAGACAACAACGCCATCTGTTCAGGAGGGTGACCTCCTGATCGTGGCTTCTGCTTCAGGAGAGACAGGAAGTGTATGCATGACAGCCGAGTCAGCAGTGAAACAGGGAGTTGACTTGATCGTGATATCTTCTGCACCAGAATCAACACTTGGAAAGATTCACGCACCAGATATCGAGATTGAAGCAGCAACCAAATTTGCGACATCCAAGGTCAGCGTACAGCCGCTTGGAAGCCTGTTTGAACAGATGCTTTTAATGGTATTTGACACGATCATCCTTGAGATGAGCGAGGAAAAAGAAGGAAGCAACGAAGATATGGCAAAACGCCATGCAAGTTTAGAATAGATATTGATAAGTATTAGGTATTAACAGACAGAAAGAAGGAGAACAAGATGCAGAATAATGTAGGATTACAGACAGCATATTGGAGTGGAACAACACCAGCATTAGATATTCACCAGATCATTGAGCTGACAAAAAAGGCTAATATGGATACGATCGAATTAAAAGCAGGAGATTTTGTTCCATTAACAACAGAAGGACGAGCAGCACTTAGAAAAGAAATCGAAGATGCAGGGCTTTCTATTACGATCAATGGAACAGGTTTAAGACCAGAAAGAGACGTATCAAGTTCTGACGAGGAATCTCATAAAGCAGGAATCAAACATTTATGTCATATGTTAGATTTAAGCAAAGAAATGGGAGCAAAACTGTTCTCCGGAATTCCTTATGGATTGTGGAATACACGTCCAGGAGCAGATGACGATGCGATTGAAATGAAAAAGGAACGCAGAGCCAATGCGATCAGAGGACTTAAAGAAGTTGCAAAACACGCAGAAGAAGTGAAAGTTGTGCTTTGTCTTGAAATCGTAAACCGTTTTGAACAATATATTGCAAATACAGCAGAAGAAGGAATCGCGATTTGTGAAGAAATCAACAATCCATACTGCAAACTTCTGTTAGATACATTCCATATGAATATTGAAGAAGACTATATCCCAGATGCGATCAGAGCAGCTTCTGATAAAGGATATTTAGGATACATACATATCGGAGAGGCAAACCGAAAGATCCCAAATGGTGAAAAGAAAACAAACATTGACTGGAAAGCAATCGCAGCAACGATTAAAGATATCGGTTATGAAGGACCATTTATTATGGAACCATTCGTACTGGAAAGTTCATCTAGCGCTAAGAGTATTTCTTTATGGAGAGCGATTAAAGATGGTACAGATATTGATGGACTTGTAGCTGATGCAGCAGCAGGTGTCAAATTCTTTAAGAGTCTGTAATCGAAGCAATGGAGGAAATGATATGATCACGACAGTAACATTAAATGCATCCATTGACAAAGCTTATCATATGACAGAAAAAATTGAAAATGGTACTGTTATGCGTGTCGCCAAAACAGATAACAGTGCTGGAGGAAAAGGATTAAATGTCGCAAGAGTTATTAAACTCTGTGGCGTTGACTCAAAGGCAACTGGTCTGGTTGGCGGATTTAATGGACAATATCTGGAATCACTTCTGGACGCAGATGGAATCAACCATGAATTTGGGCATATCCAGGGAGAAACAAGAAGCTGTATTAATATTTTAGATCCAGGATATGGATCAACTGAATATTTAGAAGGCGGATGCAATGTCACAAAAGAAGAAGAAGCAGACTTCCTAAATAAATTTCCAGAAATCATAAAAGACAGTGACGTTGTAACAATCTCTGGAAGTGCTCCAAAAGGCATGGGCAAAGATATTTACCAGAAACTGATCAAAGTGATCAAAGATCAGGGCAAACAGGTCATTTTAGATACAAGTGGCGAATACCTTGAAAAAGGACTGGAAAGCCAGCCGACAATGGTGAAACCAAACGAAGATGAGATTGAATTATTATTCCATACAAAGATTCAAAGTAAAGATGAAGTTATTACATACGCAAAAAGAATTTACAAAGAAAAGGAAATTCCTTATGTCGTTATCTCACTTGGCGGAGATGGAGCATTGTTAGTTTGCGAAAAAGGTATTTATCAGGGCAAACCACCAAAGATTGAAATTGCCAATACAGTTGGATGTGGAGATTCCATGGTAGGAGCATTTGCAGTCGCACTGGAGAAGAAAATGGAACCGGAAGCAGCATTAAAATATGCGGTTTCTGTAGCATCAGCAAATGCATTATCTCCGCATACAGGAAGATTTGATCCAAAGGACAGAGATGAGATCATTAAGAATGTTGAGATCATAAAATTAGCATAGAAAGGACATGGTTATGTTAGTAACATCAAAAGAATTACTGTTAAAAGCACAAGAAGGCGGATACGCTGTGGGTGCATTTAATGTAGAAAATATGGAAATGGTACAGGCAGTTTTAGAAGCAGCAGAAGAATTAAATTCACCAGTTATCATGCAGACAACACCATCTACAGTAAAATATGCAGGCCTTGATTATTATCTTGCAAATGTGGAAGCTGCAGCAAAAAGAACAAAAGTTCCAGTTGTTATGCATTTAGATCATGGAAATAGTTTTGAACTTGCAATGCAGGCATACAGAACAGGATATACATCTATCATGATTGATGGATCTCATGAATCATTTGAAGATAACATTGCAGTTAGCAAAGCAGTTGCAGATGCATGCCATCCTGGAAAAGTTCCAGTAGAAGCAGAACTTGGAAAAGTTGGTGGAAAAGAAGATGATCTTGATGGTGGAGATGATAATCCATATACAGATCCACAGGAAGCAAAAGAATTTGTAGAAAGAACAGGCGTTGATTCTCTTGCAGTCGGAATTGGAACAGCACATGGTGTATACAAAGGAGAACCAAAACTTCAGTTTGATATCTTAAGCCAGATTAGAGAAGTTGTAGACATTCCGCTAGTACTTCACGGAACAAGCGGAGTGCCAGATGAAGCAGTGGAAGAATGCATCAAACGTGGAATCTGCAAAGTAAACTATGCAACAGATCTTCGAATTGCATTTACAAATGGATTAAACAAATATCTAGCAGAAAATCCAGATACGATCGATCCTAAGAAATATAGTGCAGCAGGAAGAGAAGAAGTAAAGAAATACGTCATGAGTAAAATGAAAGTTTGTGGAAGCGTAGGAAAAGCATAAATCAGAGGAATGTTTGGAAGTGTAGGTAAAATATCAAATGGAATATATTTTAAATAATGAACAACTTACAGTAACATTTACTACAAAAGGTGGAACAATATGTTCCATTGAAGATTCTCAGGGAATTGAATATCTCTGGCAAGGTGATGCAACGTATTGGAGTGGGCAGGCACCAATATTATTTCCAATCTGTGGTGGACTAAGAGATGACAAAGCCCTGATCGGAGATGATCTGGAAACACAGATGCCAAGACATGGGATCGTAAGAAAACGTGAGTGGGAAATGATCGAAAAAGACGAAAAACATATCGTATTTGAGATAACATCCAATATTGAAACAAAAGTGATGTTTCCATATGATTTCCGTCTGCTGGCAAAATATACTTTAGAGGGAAGATCATTAAAGATCACATATGAAGTAGAAAATACGGACACGAAGAAATTCCCATTCTTTACAGGCGGCCATCCAGGATTTAATTGTCCATTGGTTGCAGGAGAAGAATATACAGATTATGAAATCGTGTTTGAACAAAAAGAAACATGTACAGTTCCAACACCAGTACCAGAGACAGGCTTAGTTGATATGGAACATAGATCTTTATATCTGGAAGATTCAGACACAGTAGAATTGAATCACGAAATGTTTGAAATTGATGCAGTTATCTTTGATGAACTGAAATCCAGAAAATTAAAACTTGTTTCTAAGAAAAGCGGAAAAGGAATTGAGATGGAATACAAGGATTTCCCATACTTGATCCTGTGGTCAAGTGCCAATCATGGGAATTTTGTGGCAATTGAACCATGGACGGGATTGTCAACATGTAGCGATGAAGGAGATCGTTTTGAAGAAAAAAGAAATGTACAGAGTGTAGAAGTAGGAGAAAGCAAAGAATATAGTTATTCAGTTTCTGTATTATAAATGAAAGAAAAGATAAGGGCTGTTGCAGGAATGAGATCTTGCAATATGCCCTTATTTTTTGAAATCAGGAGGTATAATCATGAAGATTGATATTAAAGAAAGAACCATATGATCAGTATAAACATCTGGTTATGGTTTGTGATGATAATACATACGAGGCAGCAGGAAAAGAAGTTGACTGTATGATCGCAGTCGGATCATCACAGATGCACCAATGAGACTGACAGCATCCGGAGCAGAACATCATATGGCACATTTCTGGGAGATGGCAGAGAGCAATGAAGAAATTATTGAAATGTTAGAGAAAGTGCATGGGGTAAAAAGTTTAGAAGATCCAGATGTTGTAGTGCTTGGATTTGATACAACGTTAACTTATGAAAAACTTTCAAAAGCTTGTCATTATATTATAAAGGAAACAGGATACTAACCGAATGAGATCGCAATTGTGGGAGACAGATTATATACAGATATTGCAGTTGCTGATCACAGAGATGTTATAATGAAATTTAAGAAAAACATAAGCATATTTCACATTTTCTATTATATTTCGTCCTAAGAATGCATGTATAATAAATAACATAAGGAGGTACATGACAGAATGAGACGTATAATAGTTTGTTTTATCTGTTTTTTCATGATGCTTGGTAACATAAAGCTGGTATCTGCAGATACTAAGATAAATTCTATAATAAAAAATAAGAATCAAGATGTATTATTTGTGGGAACTATTTCACATATTTCAGACAATTATTTTGTAATCATCGCAAAAGATTATATCAATATAGAATCAACGGCAGAAGCAATCGGAAAAAGGACAGAAAATCATAGATACGTCATCATGAGAAATGGGGGAATTTCCTATACATCATCCTATCATGGGAAAACAACACTCGAAGAAGGAGACTATGTTATTGCATCATTAAAGAAGACGAAAGGAAAATGGATAATCTCAAACGGACTATATGAGGTAGACAACGAAGATTATCAGACACTATCTGTCAAACCATGTGATAAAAGTCCAGATGTTCAAAGTATCATACTTAAATATTTTATCAACTCCGATGGAAGGATGAATAAATTCTCAAGCCTAAGCAATAAAAATAAAGTATATTACCGAGGAAAAAAGATTTATGATGCGAGGTGGAATATGAAGAAATATTTAACAATTGAAGAAATAAGAAATTCAGAAAAATTAAAACAAATGGATCATAAAACTAGTCTGGTGGGGGATACAGAAGAAAAAACATCATATAAGATTCGAAAATGGATAATGCTTGCTGTGGATGTTTTAGCGGTTGTGATGATTGTGAGATTGTTGAAGAAGCGAAAGAAAAATTAAAAAAGATTAACATAAGGGACTGCTGTTTATGGTGGTCCCTTATTATATACGATCAAAAACACTCCACACATCCCACTTTTTTTAACCCCCAATTTATGCTATGATAAAGCTTAAGTGTATTTTGCAACCCCAAAAGATACAAAATAGAGATGGAGGGAAGTTCATGTTTGATATTCAGGAAGAATTGAAGAAACTTCCGGCGAAGCCCGGAGTTTATCTGATGCATAACAGTAAAGATGAGATCATTTATGTTGGAAAAGCGATCAAGTTATGTAATCGTGTGCGTCAGTACTTTCAGGACAGCAGGAATCTCTCTGTGAAGATTCAGCACATGGTAAAAAATGTTGCTTATTTTGAATATATTATTACAGATTCTGAACTAGAAGCGTTGGTGCTTGAGAATAATCTGATCAAAGAGCATCATCCCAAATACAATACCAAACTAAAAGATGACAAAGGATATCCCTATATCAAAGTGACAACCAATGAAGAATTTCCAAGGATCATGCTGGCTAGAAAGATGAAGGCTGATGGAAGCAAATATTTTGGACCTTATACAAGTGCGGGAGCGGTAAATGATACGATTGAACTGCTTCGAAAGATATTTAAAATCCGTACATGTAACCGCAGATTACCGAAAGATACGGGAAAGGACAGGCCATGTCTGTATTATCAGATCAAGCAGTGTAATGCACCATGTCAGGGGTATATATCAAAGGAAGATTATGCAAAGCAGATTGATGAAACATTAAGGTTTTTAAATGGAAATTACAAACAGGTTGCAAAGATGCTTCAGGAGAAAATGCAAAAGGCATCGGATGAACTGGAGTTTGAACAGGCGATGGAATACAGAGATCTCCTTAAGAGTATTGAGCGAATCATGGACCGTCAGAAGATCAATACCTATGCTTTTGAAGATCGAGATATTATTGCAATGGCAGAGGATGACAAAGACGTTGTAGTATCAATTTTCTTTATCCGCAAAGGAAAACTTCTTGGAAGGGAACATTTTCATATGGAAGCAGATGAGGAAAGTTCAAAAGAGGAAGTTTTAGGGGCTTTTGTAAAACAGTTTTATGCAGGAACGCCATATCTTCCTGGAGAAATTTTTCTTGAACATGACATTGCAGAGAAAGAGATTATTGAAGAATGGCTGTCAAAGAAGCGTGGAGCCAAAGTGCATTTTAAGATACCAGTACGTGGACAGAAACATAAGATGGTAGAGATGGCAAAAGAAAATGCTCAGAATGTACTGCGAATGGATCGTGAAAAGATCAAACGTGAAGAAAAAAGAACGATCGGGGCGGTTCATGAAATTGAAAAACTGCTTGGAATAAAAGGTTTAAATCGAATGGAAGCATTTGATATTTCAAATATCAGCGGATTTCAAACAGTTGCATCCATGGTCGTATTTGAAAAAGGAAAAGCAAGAAGAAGAGATTACCGTAAGTTCCGTTTAAGAACTATCGAAGGTCCAGATGATTATGCGAGTATGCAGGAAGTTCTTACGAGAAGATTTCTCCATGGGAAGAAGGAACTGGAAGAATTAAAAGAACAAGGGAAGGATACAGAACTTGGAGGTTTTACCAAATTTCCAGATATTTTGATGATGGATGGAGGAAAGGGTCAGGTTAATGTTGCACTCAGAGTGTTAGATGAATTAAAACTTGATATTCCAGTCTGTGGAATGGTTAAGGATGATAATCATAGAACAAGAGGATTGTATTATAATAATGAGGAAATTATGTTCCCGCCTAATAGTGAAGCCTTTTTACTTGTGACAAGAATACAGGACGAAGCCCATCGCTTTGCGATTGAATATCATCGTTCACTGCGTGCAAAAGGGCAGGTGCATTCTGTTCTTGATGATATCAAAGGAGTTGGACCCAAAAGACGAAAAGAACTGATGAAGTATTTTAAAGATATCAGTCAGATTAAGACAGCAGAGATTGAGGAACTTTTAAATGTTCCAGGTATGAATCAAAGCGCAGCCCAGGCAATTTATGAATTTTTTCACGTTTCCAAGTAAAGAAGAAATATGTTACAATAAATAAAGAGACCGGTAATCAAAGGTGCAGAAAGTGAGAAGAATTATGGATAAAGAGCATAAAGTATCAGTATATGATATGGTAAAGGAATTAAATTTAAAAGAAGTCACACCAGAGATCAATTCTAGAGAAGTTTATATTGAACAGGCTGAGATCAACAGACCTGCATTGCAACTGGCAGGATTCTTTGAAAACTTTGCAAAGAATCGTGTGCAGATCATTGGAAAAGCAGAGCATTTATTTATTGAAGAAGTAGAGAAAGATGTTGAAAATGCAAAAAATATTTATAATAGATTTATTGGGGCCGGAATTCCAGCGATCGTATTTTGCAGAAACCTTCATCCAAGTGAGATGCTGTTAGATATTGCCAAGAAATATAGTGTACCAGTTCTTATTTCACAGGATTCAACATCAGAGTTTATGGCAGAAGTTATCCGATGGCTTGGTGTTGTATTAGCACCAAGTATTACGATTCATGGTGTTTTGGTCGATGT
>OBJF01001715.1_pt1 | contig 18172 bp, 16 predicted proteins | sample 1519091 | NCBI WGS metagenome assembly OBJF01 (sample SAMEA2452124, study PRJEB22498) | human gut metagenome | biome: human feces; feature: human gut; material: feces | place: Australia | collected 2012
AACAATAGTGAAACAACAGCTATATATTAGGAGTAAATCAACCAAGAGCAACAGATTTATATCTGGAGGGTCTGCAAACAAAAAAGGCTGTATTCCGTTAGGAATCAGCCTTTTAGTTTGTGGACCAGCCTGGGCTTGAACCAGGGACCTCCAGATTATGAGAACGACAAAGTGATATTCTGCGATGGTCAGTTTTCTCAATATTTACTGTGTATCAAACAATTACGAATTTAGCTATCTCCTATGAAACTCACTAAATCCCCCTAACTGAAACCGTTTGTTTACGCATTGTTTACGCAGGTTTGAAAAGAACTGTTGTAATTATTCTCGTTTATATCTGTTTGTATAGGCTATATTTTGTCGCAAAACAGTTTTTTTGCGACAAACCTATACTAAAATGTCATCTTTAGCTTCCTGTCTTTAAATCATAGACTTAGCAATTACAACTTTTACAAAATCTACTTTTGTCTCTTTCGAATTCTTCTTTAATTCTATAAACTTGGGGCGAGTTAGGATAAACAATTAACGTTTCCTGTATCTTTTCTTTTATTTCTTCCTTAGTGTGGTTTCTAGATTTAATAAAGTATTCTAATTGCATTGATGCTAAAAGTTCATCCTTACGTTTACTAAAATTCTCTTCCATCTCCTTAAGGAGGCGATTAAGTGTATCTTCAGTTTCTGTATTCCAAGGATAATGATTTAATAGACAACGAAAATATGCTTCTATGTGATAAGAATTGGTCGATTTACGATTATAATTCTCTTTTGCCAAAGGAAGGGCTTTAGTATATTTTTCTTGATTCAGATAAACATTCACTAACTCTCGTCTTGCAATTTGCATATTAGAATTAAAATCTAAAGCCTTAAGGAGATACTCCTCGGCCTTGGAATAGTCCTCTTTATAGCGATAGTAAAATCCATACAGAAAATCTTTACTACCTTTATCTTTAATTTTGTCAATGTATGTAAAGAAATCTCTATCTTTCATACGAGCTAAAACTTGGCACAACCTATAGTACAATTCTTGCAGAGGTTCCTCTGTATAACTTGAACAATGTTCCAAAGCATGCAAACAAATATCTTTTACTGAATCATAGCTACCCTGATTATAAAGATCAATGACTGTACTTATAACGATAGACGGCATGACATACGCAAAACCTTTGCCAGACAGCAACTGCTTCCGCAAGTCATGTAAAAATATTGATAATTCTCCTAGATCATCTTCTGCCGTATCTATTTTATTGAAGATTATTTCTTCAATACGGGTTTTCATTATAGGATCTAAATCTAATTTACTTCTACGTATATAATCTGAAACGCCACCGTCCAAACTAATATTATTGCCTCCAGGACCGTAAAAATCTAAAATAGACAAAGATTCAAAATTATTTACGAGCTGTTCTATTTTAGGATAATCTTCCTCATATAATTGTTCGAGTAAATCGAAACTGATCATATCAACTTCAGCAAGCACTTTTGCTAAAGTAAGAGCAGTCTCATTTCCTTTAAACCAACTAATAACTCTGGAAAAGACTTCATCTCCTATTGCAATCAGGTTTTTAATGTCTTTCTTAGCAAATCTTACGTTCTTATCTTTAATTTCTCGAACTGCCTGTTCTAGTTGTTGGGGAGAGGACTGAAGACGATCCACAAAAAAATCGACATCACTATCATTTAGTTGAACATTATAATAACGACAGCAATTTACAAAAAGACGTTTGCGTTCATCTTTTGTAAACCCAGAAAGATTTATATGAATTATCTGGGGATATGCTCTCAACTCAGAATATCTAGGCTTAACCCTACTACTTATAAATATCTTTAACGAGTCTATCATGGCAGGATGGGATATAATTTCTTTACCCCATTCAGAAATAGTTCCGTCATATGATACAAAACTCATCTCATCTTCAATTAGTAAGAATGAATGAGCGTTGATTATCTGATTAATATAAGATACACATTTAGTAATTTGATGTTCATGATCTAATTTAAGAATATCCTCATATGATGCTTTACTAAAGCCCAAGCCTTCGTGCAATTGAAGTATAAAGTTGTCTAAATATGTTTTTTGAGGTAGTTTTATCTGAAATCCTTCAGGGATAAATGATAGTCCGCTACTGTCCTGAATACATTTTTGGATAAATCTAGTACGCCCACTTCCCGGTTTTCCCGAGACAATTAAAGAACGATGAGGCATATACACACTGTCGTACATCGCTCTTTGAAACTCATCTAATTCATTACTACGGCCAATAAACGTATTTATCCAATTGCCATATGCATTATTCCCGACACAACGAATTTTTCGTTGTGTTTCAATAATAAACTGACCTATAATTTTGGGGGATGTTATTGTTTTTATATTTAAACTCCAGTCACGAGTCATCCATGAAGGTAACTCTTCTAACTTTACTCCTTCTTCAATTATAAAAGGCATAAACTCTCTAATAACACCTGTGTCATAAAGTTGTCGAGCTTTTGACATTTCTAATTTAATCCAATCAGACTCAAGGGCATCTTTAGAAATTAGTAATACAAAAATCGGCGCAAAGTTTAGATTTCTAACTATTTCATCTACCGTTTTTGTCGCTGGATAAAAATCGAACTCGTCAACAATGCAATTGTCTCGTTTTACTGTGTCAACTATTTTTCTAACAAAATCCTTATGAGTACTTCTATGAGATATGAATGCTACGGTTGATTGCATATTACTGGTGTATTAAAATCATTATTAATGCTGCAAATATAATAAAACAAACTGGTTTGTTGAATATAATTCACTATATTTGCGCAATAAAATTACATTAAAGAATGAAGTTGAATAGAATTAAGGCTGTTTTATCCGAAAAAGGTATTTCTCAAACATGGCTGGCAAAGAGACTTGATAAAAGTTTTAGTATGGTCAATGCCTATGCTTGTAATCGGATTCAGCCTAATTTAGATACTTTGCAACTGATCGCTGAGATATTACAAGTAGACCTTAAGTATTTGATAACCGACAAAAAGGATAGGTGAGATGAAGCAGTTTTCAGAAGCAAAACTGTGTGGCTTTTCCTGTACTTGCCGAAGAACAAAAAAGTAGTAAGTGGCTGGCAGAACAATTAGGAAAAGACAGGGCTACTGTCTCCAAATGGGTGACGAACACTATGCAGCCAGACGCAAGAAACCTCCTACGTATAGCAGAGGCTTTGAATATTGATGCAGGTAGACTGCTCAACCAAAAACATTTGAACAATGAAGGAAATAGATATTATCCAACAGATAAAACTTGGCGAGGTCAGTAAGGTGCAGTTCAAAGAACGGCTCCTTGACAACTATGACATCGGTTGCGAACTGGTGGCTTTCAGTAATGCACGTGGTGGCACGTTGGTTGTTGGTGCGGTAGATAAAACCGGAAACATCAATCCTTTGTCCTATTTGGAAGTACAGGAAACCACCAATACACTTAGCAATATCGCATCTGAGAATGTTGTTCCTGCCATCCTTGTTGATGTGGAAACAATTTCTGTGGATGGCGGAAGCCTTGTTGTGGCTCATATTAAGGAAGGATTGAATAAGCCCTACCATGACAATCGGGGAATTGTGTGGGTGAAGAACGGTGCTGACAAGCGCAAAGTGTTCGACAATGCCGAGCTTGCCGAGATGATGACTGACTGTGGCAGCTTTTCGCCAGATGAAGCAGGAGTAAGAGATGCTACCATCAAAGATTTAGACGAGGGTACCATCAAAACCTTCCTTAGTAACAAGTTTGATAAGGTGTTAGCAAGAAAAGGCTTGGTGGGCGACGCATTTCGCGAAGCCTCTTTAGATACCGTCTGTTCTGCTATTGCCAGTGGGCACAATGGAGAGAAACTGTTACGTAACCTGCGTTTTATTCGTCCCGATGGTAAAATCACAGTGCCCGCGATGTTATTGTTTGGCAAGTACACCCAACTTGGCTTCCAATGAGACTGCAAAATGTATTTGCTTTGTAGGCAACAATCTTGGCGGTACTCAATTTCGCGACAAGGTGAACGATGCCGATATTGAGGGTAATCTGCTTCATCAGTTTGAGACTATTATGGATTTCTTCACCCGGAACTTGCGTCATATACAGGTTGGGAATGAGTTTAACTCGCAAGGCGTGTTGGAGATTCCTTACACCAGCCTTGTTGAGTTCACCGTAAATGCTTTAGTGCATCGATCGCTGAATGCGACAGCCCCAATCCGCATATTCATTTTTGATGACAGGGTGGAGATACACAGCCCCGGAATTCTCCCTAATGGACTTACCGTAGATGATATTGTTATAGGCACATCCATGCCACGTAATATGTTCCTATTCACAAATGCCATCCACCTGCTTCCCTACACAGGAGCAGGTAGTGGTATGCTTCGTGCCTTGTCGGAGGACGTGAATGTCTCGTTCACCAATAATGACAGGACTAATGAGTTCGTGATTACTATAAATAGGCAGATAAGTAATCAACCCAATGTAGACTCTGACACCGACTTAGATACCGACTCTGACACTTTTAATGCGGACTCTGACACCAAACTTAGATACTCTGACACCGACTTAGATACCGACTCTGACACTTTCAATGCAGACTCTGACACTATACGTCCTAAAATAACAAATAAGCAGAGGGATATAGTAAACTTCTGCAGTGTGCCACGTAGCAGCAAAGAAATTCTTGAAAGGGTAGGTGTGACATACCATAGTAAGAATATTCAGACATACATCATGTCACTAATCGAGGCTGGCTATCTCGAAATGACCAATCCAGAGCATCCCAATGCCAGTAATCAAAAATATAGGAGAAGTAAAAAATGAACTCACATATATTCACTAACAAGAACGGCAACATACTGATGCGCGAATTTGAAAGAGTTCTTGATTTCATTATAAACAAAGACAAACTGTACAATAGTCTCTAAAAAAACAACGATATGGAATACGGAATAGTTTATCTTCTGACAAACCCTGTGATGCCAGGACTTGTAAAAATAGGCATGACCACACAGGAAGGCATTGATAAACGGATGAAGGAACTATATACCACAGGAGTTCCCATTCCGTTTGAGTGTAAATTTGCGTGCAAGGTCAAAAAAAGTGATTGTCTCAAAATTGAAAAAGCCCTTCATAAAGCCTTTGACCCTCAGCGCATCAACCAGAACCGTGAGTTCTTCCGTATCAACGTGGAGCAGGCACAAGCCATCCTCGAGCTTTTTCATCATGAAGATGTGACGGAAGAAGTGACGGATGAGATACAGAATGACCTCACCGATGAGGATAAAGCTGCCAGCACAAAAGCACAAGCCAAACGTCCACCACTCAACTTCTATGAGATGGGGTTGCAGAAAGGCGATATTCTCATATGGAAAGATGACCCATCAATTTCTGTTACCGTTCTTTCAGAGCGTAAAGTGTGTTATGAAGGAGAAGAAACTTCTATTAGTGCGCTTTCTGCTAAGCTAAAAGGATATAAGGTCAAGCATATACAGCCCACACCGCACTGGTTTTTCAACGACCGTTCTCTAAGTGAAATCTACGACGAAACGTATCCATTTGAAGAGTGAAGGCATATATAGGCTGCCTCTAAGTTTACTCATGAGTGTGGCAAGGATATGCCAAGAGCAGGAGAAAAACGAAACAAAAAAGATAAACGAAATATTCAAAAGATTCTAATGTATTATGGCAACGTGGCAACATACAGACATCATCGTTGTGAAAAAATATAGCATTAGTGCGACTATTGGGTAAGTTTGTTCAATCGCATTACGATTGAAGTTTGACTTCTGCCCATTTTGGCAGCGATGTATTTTACGCTCTTACCTTCATTATGCAGTTCTAATAAAAACTGGTCTGCACGCCTTGTCCATCTTTTATTAGCATTGGGGTGTTTTACATAGCTTTCTTCTGATACCTTTTCAGGATGCAAAAACTCATCTACAAATACAGATGGGAAACGCTTGTCGTATAGCACAAGTGTTTTCAACTTTGCTCTCGTTATTGCAACATAAAACAACCTCCTTTCTTCACCATATGGGAACTGATCACTTTTAGTCAGGACATAATTAAGCACAGGGTCATCGCTTACAAGTGATGGAAAGCCATAGGTATCTTTATTACATTGTAAAAGTATCACATAATCTGCTTCAAGACCTTTTGATTTATGTACTGTCAAGAACTCAATTTTTCTTCCTCCTATTACATAGTAAAATCTATTATCTTCTTTTATCCCTTGATACATAAATGACAAGTAATAATCATCAAAAGAATAGCGTCCCAATAAAAATATAGATTTATCCAATGGAATAGAATCTATAAGTTCTCCTATTGTTTTGCAGTAATCACGTCTGTCGTAAGAACAAAACTCCAATTCTGTTTTCATATCAGAACTGAATGAATGTATATCTTTTTTTATTTGTGCGTTATTACGTTGAATAAAACGAGATGATAAAGAGACCAAAGGCTCTCCAAATCTATATGTGGTTTCTATCTTATTTATCTCTGTTGTACCAAAATATTCTGGAAATTGATTAAAAAGAGCCATATCACTTCCCGAAAAACGATATATGGACTGCCAATCATCACCTACACAATACAACTTTGCAGGCGGATTTCCCTCTCTCAATACTTTTAAGAAGTTGTAACGGTCAACCGATATGTCTTGAAACTCATCCACAATGATGTAATCATACTCAACAGGATGTGTAGTACGACATATCTCTGTGGCTTGAAGAATCGCATCAGTAAAATCGATTTGGTTACTATCGCTTAATGCACTTTTATAACGTTCATATACAGGTTGAAATATGTTTTTGATGATAAAAACACTTCGTTCATCACCTGCATTCTTTGCTTGCTTCAGAACTTCTTTAACTGATTTACAACTTGATTTTACCAATGTTACGAAAGTAACTACAAGCCGTATAAACGCTTTTTCTTGCTTACTACCTTTGGGCAAAACCAAATCATATAATTCTTCGTCTGTTTTCTCTTGAATTGGTACGCCCACATCTGTTAATATTTTTTTGAGTTTATCTTTTATGTCAGAATAATGGAAATCTGCGCTTGATGTCACTAAAAGCTGAGTGCCAAATTTCTCATGAGCAGTTTTCTTCCAAGTTATACCATCATTATATTTTTGATTGGCTTCTTCGTATGTTATATTCTTGTCTTTTGCAAACCAAGCTGGGACAAGACCGTGTTCATCAACTCCGAAATGTTCCAAATAGATTCGTTTGGGTACTCCCTTTTGCTCGAAGTATATAGAAAAATCAGGGCGATATTGAGAGTGCATTTCATCTGCCAATTGATGTTCGTATGGCTCTTCATATCTGAATTGCACTCCAAGAGATGATAAAACAAAACATATCTTTTGTTCCTGTTCACTTCTCACATATATGGTTCTACCGTCCATATCGGGAAACATCGCTTTTAGCTGTACATTCTTTTGCTCTGACAATTTTTCTCGCCTTTCATTCTTGCGTTGTTCCCAATCTGCTTCATTGGTTTGGTAGTCGATGAAGTATTCTACTACACTTTTCTTAAAATCCTCATTCCCTAATAGAGTGTGATAAATATCTATAAATAAGGCATCAGTATTATCGCATATAGAAGGTTTAACACCAGTTTCTTTTCCGATAATATCAATGGCTAATTTATGAAATGTATAGCCTTTCAAACCGTTGGTAGCCATTCTCTCCGTTAGTTCGGCTGCTGCTTTGTTCGTGTAACTAATCAGTAAGATTCTATGAGGAGCAATGTCTTTGATTTCTGTTAGATACTTGACTTTTCCAACAATAGAAGAGGTCTTTCCACTACCTGCACTACTAACCGCTAAACAATTATCTTCCTCTGAAACAATTGAACGTCTTTGCTGTTTATCCAATGGATATTTCAAACAATGGTCAAAAAAATCCTTGTGTGTATCAAGTAAGGAATTTATTACCGTATCATTATGTTGTTTGACAAGCCTCTTGATATTACCAAAGTCACGAATTAGGTTTGAGATTGTTACAGATGGCGCGATATTGAAAGTTTCAAGTTTCTTAACAAGTGAATATGCTTCTTGAAAATATGATATATAATGATTTGTGAAATCCTTTTCTTGCGCTGCCGATATTATCTTACCATAAAAAACATTGTTTAAGTCTGCCGGAATATCAATAAATACAGCATCGTTAAGTTTAGACAGCCTCTCTTGGGCTTGCTCGTAGCTGGACTTCTCACTATAAGCGGATATTTGAAGCAATTTTTCTGTTAATTCTTTGGATTTGTTTTTGAGGTGCATTCGTATTGCTACTATTATAAAAAGAGCAACAAAACAAATCAAAGCTATGAATAAAACTAACTGCATATCCGAGAATAATAACTATTTAAATTTCTCAATCCACCTATAATCATCCCCTTTGGTACTCCATTGGAATTTCCACATATCTCCTGTATTATCATTTATGAGATAGTATTGATACATACTTGTCAATGGTTGAATAGAGAATATACATTTTTCGTTATCAGAAACTAACTCATATTTATTTATTGGTATGCAAAATAGATTATCCAAATCTTGTGTACTATATTGGACTTGCCATAATCGCCCATTATACGAATCTAATAGTATAAAAGTCCACATATTTTGAGTTCTGAACATCTGAAACCTATTACTCCAATTTGAAGTTGTTTCAGGATATGCAAGAGAGAAAATGTTTATCGGTGCAGCAAACATATAATCTTCGCCTTTTACACTAAATTGGACTTGCCAATTTTTACCTGTATATGTGTCAAGCATTATAAAAGTCCACATATTCTGTGTCTCATAAAGGCAAAATCTTCCTACTTTATCCCCTGAAGCTTCTCTCGCACTGCAAATTTCCCAAGATTGACCATCATCTTGAATTTGTTGTACTTCACCTGTCATCGTATTTAAACGGAGTTGGTTATGGTAATTTCTCGTAGAATACATTTTATAGGTTTGGGCATACGATACCAATGTAATAACCATTAATGCACATGATACAATAAGTTTTTTCATAAATTGTTGTATTATTTGATTATTAATTGGTTTTATTTCTTTGGAAATAAAGTTGATAATGCTCTTCTAATGGCTTGACGAATATCATCGGCTTCTGTTTCACCTTGTCCTTCTGCCGTACAAGAGCATATCATTTCATTGGTTTTTGCAGAATTAAATTGTATGGTTACTTCTATGGTATATCCTAAGCCTCTATTACGCCTACCACTCTCACCATAATTAACGATTAAAGTTTCATTAGCTAATTCTGGTTTAAGTTCGGGTAATATAACATATCCCTCTTTTATTAGTATTCCGGCTATTACATCACTCGGATTAACACTTTTGGTGGTTGAAGAACCATAGATGCCATATTGTCCTCCATATGTACCTCCTGTACTTGATGTTAATTCCTTTGTCGGAGAAATGTATGCGTATTTATACATTTCAACAGGGGCATTCCTGACGATTACAGGCATTCGAAGTGGTGCACATCCATTCATCAATAGAATGGCGCAAATGGCTAACAACCAATTTTTAATTATGTTCATACACTACACATTTAATCTCCAGTCCCATAGAGGAATTTAACCTACATAAAAGCGTGGAACTGTATGCCACACTCTTACTTGAAGGTCGTAGGAAACCTTGGATACAGATGTAACAATAGCAGCCCACGCTATAGCGTGAGAACCACTATGCTATCCTTGTATCCAATTTGAAAATTTCCTACGTTTTCAAGTACAAGATAAGCATAACGCTTCTTCTTTTTCTAATATGTCTTGGATAGAGTTTCCTCCAATCCAATTGCAAAGGTACGAAAAGTATTTGATATTCGATGGTTTATATAGGATTAAACTTATCTCGTGATATGTATTGTTTGCTATTATTGATACAGGTCTATTAATATTATGCTTTACAGACGAGTTTTCAAGTAATAAGAAATAAATATAAGCAGAAAACACACTAAAATAACCCAGCAAAACACTTTCGCCCAAAAATCGGAAACCCAAAAGCCTTGGTTTCGGCTGAGAATGGATGAAATTCTTCGCTCGTGGGCTTCCATTGCCTGAGCTTGCTTCTCAAAATGGCGTTTCATCACAATCTCGTCCGTGGTTAAAACAGCTTGTGAGTTTTTCATCAACAGTTCCACATCTTCCTGTGCAATACTAACTTTGAACTTTGTATTTTCTTGCGCATTGACAATGGCGTTGTTAATCCCGGTCACGATATTGGCGGAACTATCAGTAGCGGATTTAAGGGCTGCAATGGCTTCATTCAAAGTCATTGTAGCCTTTTCCAATGCTTCGGTCGCTTGCCGTAAGTCCCTTTGAGCAACTCGCAATTTCTCAACGCGCTTATCAACGGCATCCGATTCCACGGTTATCCGATGGTCGTTCTCTATCTCGTTCATCAGACCATTCAGGTCTATGGGTTCATTCTTTGGTTTTCCTATGCTCATGTCCTTTGATATTGGGTTGAAAAATTATCTGTGAAGCCCTTTCCTGCGCTTGCACATTCGGTTCGCCATTCTCGCACAACGGCGTGCCCATTCAAGTTCGTCCTCGTCTTTGTCCCGTCCCCAGCCACCTGTATCAGAACCACCGCCACCGCTTGAAGCCGCCATGCTCGTGGCTGCATCCAAATATCCGGCAAACAACAGAAGAGCCGTGTGCTGTATCTCTTCCAGCTTAGCCAACGGATGTGCTTCCTCCAAAGAACACTCCTGACGGATGATGCAGTCTGCGGCTTCCGATAGGGAAACGGCAAATGTCCTGTTGTCATCCGTGCCAATGGAATAGTGCTTCATTACAGGTTGCGGTGTAGTCTGTGGCTTGGAAATGGCAGTCGGTGTGGCTGTCCTTGTTTGCTTGTCTTCCGCTTGCGGTTGGTTGATTTTACCCTCCTGCGGATGCAATTTCTGCCATGTCTTCATAATCTTTGAGGGGACAAGGTTGCGACCGATACCCAACTTGGATGACCTATAACTTGAGTTCCCTCGCTTGATGGAATAGCCGTAAACCGTGCCGTCCTCATTTTTCTGTATGTGTACCCCATAGCCATGCCTCACCAGTTCCGCTTCGTAGCGTTCCCAACTGAACTCATCCATCTTGCGCAGTATCTCCATGCAACAGTCTGAAACCTCCTGCCTGTGCCGTATGCCTATTTCTTCGGACTGCACCCAGCCGTAACGCTCGTTGATGATATTCGCAGCCATTACAGCCCTCATGCCGGACAGGTGTCCGTCATTTATCTTGCCCTCCATATCCACACGGTTGGCATCAATGTGCAGATGGAGAATGCCACTCTTGGCATCTCGATGTAGGGCAACAACGTATTGCGAACCTTTGAGGTTGGTCTGCTTTGAAGAAGCGCGTTTGGTCTTTTTAGACAGGTCTATGGAATCAAACGCTTGGATGAACTCGTCTGCCAAACGTGCCCAGTCATCCATCGTCCAACCCTTGCTCTCTTCTGCGGATGGGGAAATTTCAATTCTTATCACATTGTCGGTAAACGGTCTGCCTCTCTTCCTCTCGTTGGCAAACATCTTCTGCACAAGCATCATTCGTTTGAACATCGCTTCGGGCGATATGTCATCGGGCAGAAGATTGGTCTTGACTATATCTGCCCGATCTTTATTGACGGAGTATCTGATGGCATTTGAGCCATGCGAAATGGTAGCTGCTTTTGCAATCATAACAGGTGGGGAAATTTATTCGTTAAGGTAGGCTTCAATTTGATTCCAACGGTTGATGAGCTTTGTGGCAGCTTTCATCCATTGCTCCACAAATCGGGTATCGCTGAAATAGATGGCTCGTTTGTCCGCTTGGATGGACTTCACGGCAGCAACGACACGGATAAGGTCGCCCCTCGCATCCGAAAGGCTACACAGGGCTTCCACTTCACGCTCAGTTAGCCGCAGGTGCGGACGATGCCCTAAAGCCGTCCTGCGCACATAGTCACTCATGGTCAAACCACAGGATTGGGCGAGTTCCGCAGCTTTGGCATATTCGTCTTCCGTAACTCTGGCTTCAAGGCGCAGGATTCGTCTTGTGTCTTTTTTATCCTTTTCCTCTTCCTTGTTCCCGTCAATCTGTTTGACATTATCTTTATTCTTCATTCTTTTCTGTATTATAACAGGTGAAACATCTTATCTAAAAAGGTACAGCACGGTGGGAGCTTGCGACTGCCGGAATACGCTTATGTGGTACTGGCAAGCGAAGCGAGCCTGTGCGACATAGGCACTTCTTGTAACACTACATACTATAACATAGTACATTTTACTGTATCTGAAAGATTTATAATTGCCAGTCATTCCCTTGGTCATTAGTTGGTTCTTCCTCTGCCAAAGGCTGTGGAGAAGCCAATGTCGTAGTCGGATATGCCGAAGTGGAATTTACCTGTGCAGCATCGTTGTCGCTTCCATTGCCTGCAATCTCATAGCCTGATGTGGTTGTAGGGGTGTGGAGAAGCTCATGGTTATTTGTTTCGGCTTTCAATTCATCGTAACCATTTCTATTTTTGTCATCGTAAGCTGTAACAGGAGTTTCGCTTGATGTTGGTGAAGTCGATAAATCAGGGGAGTAAGTTTCATCCGATACGGCTGTGTTGTCTGTTTGCGTTTGGGTAGGGCAATTTGCTTCTGCGTTGCTCTCCAAAATATGCTGTTGTTTCATTGGAAGAATACTGTTGTTGTATGGACGATTAGCCGTTTTTTCGTTGCCGTCCTTGCGGTTTTTCATTCGGACATAAAAAGGGTTGTCGATACGCTTGCCGTCCAGCATCCAAGCCGATACGCATTTCTGCGTGTGAATACTCGTGCGGTTACTTTGAACGGATGCGACAATGCCAAGCTGATTCATCTTGTCTATCACACGTGAGATGGTCTTCTTGTCATAGCCCAATTTGCAGGACAATTCCACTTCTGACAAGGCAGCCTGTCCGACTTGCAATGTCATGGCAAAGCCTTTCTTGGAATACTCCGTTTGTTCCAACACGGTCGCTTCGATAAGCCGGTTCAAAATCTTCATTCGGTCAATGCCGTACTTGCTTCCTGCCAAATAGGAAAGCTGTTCCGATGATAATACGATACAATAGCTCAAATCTTTATTCATCATTCGTCTGTTTATGGATAATCTAAAACTGGTACAGCCAAAAGAAAAGTCAGTAGCGCATACCTTGCCCTCTCTCCGGCATATAATACTCCTTGTCGTATGCAATATGGTCAAGTATGTCCTGAAGCCTGTCCTGTTGTTCGGTGTCAAGTATACGGATGGCAGCGATAGTGATTCGCTGTGAGGCAATCCTGCGATGCTCGCAATTAGCTTCCGACAATACTGCCGTCACCGTCCGCATGAACACTATGCAGGTATTCGTTTACCGCCATAGTCTGCTCCTTGCTCGGAAACGTGGAGGGATAACGGTCTTGAACATACGCAACCATGTGGCTGACTGCTTTTGCCAATAAAGGCTCATGTTTGCTGATGCGTTCTATCAGTTCTTCAGTTCTCATATTTTCAACTCTTTTTGTCCCATGTCCCAAGCATATTTTGTAACTTTTTCTTTTCACTGCTTTATGTTTCTATTCTTTTTTCAAAGGAAATAGGGACAAAGGGACATTATGTTTTTCTTTTCCCTTATTTTGAAAATTAGAATGGTAATTCCGGTTCACTTGGTAATGTGGCGCAGACTTCTTCGCTCGGTGTACCCACCCTCACCCAAGGATGCTTTGACCTCCCCGTCTTGTCACAATAAGCAGGATGCAAACCCTTGACCTTCTCCTGTTTGCTCCGTTTCCAATTAGGAATCATGGACATCAAGCGGTTGATATATTGTGAGGTGTATTTGGACGTATTGCGTCTTACCAAGTCATTGGGTAACTCCTCTATAATCTGTCGGGCACAAACCATATTGAGTGAGGTCATTGTGGAATTGGGTTCTGAGTATGCTCCTTTCTGATAAGCCAGTCGTGTCGGAATCATCCAACTTGCATACTGCACGGGAACTTCACGCTCCAGATACATTTCAATATCCTCCATGATTGGGTCAACAAGGATATTGGAATGCTGCATTTGTATTTCGTTGGCCTCGATTTCCATGTTTGGGGACAAGTAGAGTTTCATTCCTTGTCCATAATAGGTGTATGCCTCTGCCCAAAGTTGAGGAACGGAATGCTGCAAACAATCCAACCAATCTGATACATGACCGTTGCCTTTGACTGGGATAATCCACCATCGACGGTTCCCATTGTCCCCTTGCAAAAAGTTTGTCTCATTGGTAGTGGCCGCAAAGACATTGTGGCGCATAAACTCCACTACCTTATGTCCGTATGCAGGACGCATATAGTCACTACAACGACTCAAGAAAGCCTTGGCCGCTTCTGCATCATTCGCCCGTTTCAAACCATTTAACTCACTGATTTCAATAATCCAACCATTGGTAATAGTTTCTACTTTTTCCTTATCGCCACTGGCGAAAGAGAAAGAATCGTTGAACCACTTTCCGCTGATAGTCTTGAAGAATGTACTTTTTCCGATACCTTGTGGTCCCGGCAAAGTCAGTACATTATCAAACTTACAACCGGGACTAAACACACGCGCAACCGCTGCCACAAACCAGAGTTTAGTCTGTTCCCTGACGAGAGGCATGTCCTCCGCCCCCAGATAATCAATGATAGCCGTGGCTATACGGGGCTGTCCGTCCCATGTCTCTTGAGTTATGAATTCCTGCACAGGATTGAAACTCCGTTCCGATGAGGTCGTTTTTAGTATTTCAAATACTTTGTTCTGTGTCAAGCGTAGTCTGTACGTTCTTTCCAGATAGTCCTGTATCTTTCCCACCGACTCCTCATCAATCTTATTGCCATTGACATTGCGGAACAAAGGATTGAAACACACATCATCCTGACAAAAAGTATCGTACCTTATCTGACTGAGGTTCTCATCTAAGGTAAAAATGAGTCGGAGATTACTGATGGAACGAACCGGATTTCCATAACTGTCTGTTGCCAGTTGTTGTTTCCAATTTTCATCCATACGCTCACTCCTTGATGTGAATGCTACCAGCTTCCTTTGCCAAAGACAGTGCGAGGTCTGCATCCACCACTATCTTACGTCCTATCTGCGTGATGGCTTTGTCTATAACACCACTTTTTTTAATACGGTTGGCTGTGGGTACACTGCAACCGAACACACGGGCAATGCCCTCAATGCCATAATAGTTGCCTTTGGAGGTTGCCTGCGATGTGGGTTTTTCTATACTCTCCACACTCTTGCCGATAAGAAAACAAAGTTCTTCGCCCGTCATCATAGCGATGGGCTTTTGAAGTAATTGGGTAAAATTGAATTTTTCTTCCATACCTTTACTTGTTTGGTAATTAAACATTTTAAGTCTCGGTTCAACTCTGTGAAACCGATTTCACAAGCAAAGGTAGAGGATGAAACTCTGTGTATTGGTCGGTTTATTTATACCTTAAACTTACCGACCAATATTCTATATGTATTAACTGAAAAAGAGGGAAGAATAAAGATTTGGATAGAAAAATAAGAGGAATGTGTTATTTACACTCCTCAAAACAGATTGTCCACCTATCTATGATTTTCTTGGCTTTCTTATAACTGGCACTCTGCATAGAACACTTGAAATTAAACTCCTTCATCTCTCCATATCGCTTTTGGGGAACATCATATCCGTAGTGTCGTTGGGTAAGTTGTTCGATGGCGCGGTGAAAAGTCATATACTTCACTGAGGATTTAATATGTTCGGTTTTAACAAGAACAACGAGCAGATAGGCAAGGCAGATGTCTTCAGTGTTTGTTTCCAGAAATTCCATAATGCACTGTTTTACCTCGGCTTTGTTCCCGACAATCAAGTCATCAATGGTCATTACCTGTTTCTTATTACCTCGTCTGCCTTTCATACTACGAAGAAGAAACGCAACCTCTTTCCAGATGTCAGCTCCACATTCATCAGCAGTCTTTTCCCATGATGCTTTTGTTTCAGTTCCCATATCAAGACTGTGCAGAACTAGGGCATTGATACAATCTTTCACCATTAGCATACTTCCCTGATCAATGTTCTCTGATAGTAGAAACTGATTTAGCAGCATCGCCATCTTTGTCAGTCCGTGGTCAAAAACAACATAATAATACATGCAATAAGGAAGATTGTCTTTACGCTCAATGACAAGGTCGTAGAGGTTAGCGAGGAAATGTCCTGTTGCCGATGCATATGTAAGGAATATAAGTCTTGCAAAGAAAGTTATGGCCTGATATATCATCTTTCTTTCAAGGTTGCTGAACATCCAGCATCCTTTGCTGTTCTTCATCAATGCCTCAGTCTGGCTGACGATATAGACTCTTTTATCTACAGGCATACGATTCCATATCTCTATCGGTGTTCCCGAACGAACCATCAGGTAGCCGTTTACTTTCTTGGAGGTCACTTTTACCTCTCCGGTCTTCATATCTATGGCCATCCACTGTTCTTTATAGACAAGGCATTTTGCTATCATGTGGATATGCTCAATGGATAACCCCTGAATGCTTTGGGTAATATCTGCCATCTTTACTTTCCCATTCAAGACATCTCCTAACCAGTTATGGAATACCCGTACTTCTTCTGGAACACAGTTCTTAGCGACATCCATCATTTCGGTAATAATGCTCATATCACCTTTTTTGACTGCTTCTATCCGTCTTACAAAATCCGAATAAACTTTTTTGTTCTCAGTCTTCCATGCGCGAATAAGCATATCCGTATGCTCCTTCCTCAAATTGAAATCTTTTATCCGTTCTATGAAATCAAACATACTCTAAACTCTATAAAAGGTTATGCGAATAGTTTAGCCAATTCTTCTGTGGACATATTTGCCAGCTTAGCCAACAAGGCATCCCTTTCTGAAGTTCCTCCCAAGTTCAGCAGCTTCGAGTTATTCTCCATCTGAATTTCAAGAGGATAATGCTCAATGTATATTTGGGTAATAGCATGGTCAGAAGTTGAGTGGCCCATGCTTTCAGAGATATAATCCATATCTACTCCGGCATTATGCAGGTTAGTGGCAAATGAGTGACGACACCATGTACCTGACGGACAGATGGATTCGTTCCAATGCAGTGCTTCGTGACAAATCTTGATGACACGATCTTTCACATTTGAGTTCTCCTGTACGGTATATTTGCGGCGTAGTTCTTCCGTTTCCGCACCTTTTAATATATCGGGAAACACAAAACCGTCACGAGCGGGTGGTGCTGCTATTTCGTCCAACACATATTGTAAGGGAGGGATGATAGGGACTATTACCTCAGAGCCGTCAGCACTCCTACGGGAGGTTTTCTTTCGGTTGAAGCGGAAAGCCTTGCCCTCTGTCTGATAATAATAACTATTATAGGTCAAGCGGCCAGCATCAGCCATATTGAAGCCATTACATAGGTATTGAATAAGGAAAAGCCCTAATGAATAATGTGCACGTTGCGTATATTCTTCCGACCAATGTTCGGGATATTTCTTGGAAACAAAAAGGTTATAGAGTTCCGTCATCTGATTAACATTCAGGAAACTTTGTTTGCGCTTTGCACTCTTGGGAATACTTACAAGCCCCTTCTCCTTTTTATTAGAGAAAGGATAAGGAACATCTTTAAGGAAGCCCTCATGTACGCACCGATTCCATACGGCACGACAACAACGCAGATAGATTCCTGCTGTGGTGTCGCTGATTTTTCCAACGATTACCCCGTTCTCATCTTTTACTCCATTGTGCATTCCCTCTTTCCATTTCTGGATTTCCGCTGCACTGATACAGAATCCCTTAATTGTATTCGTGCCGAGTATCTTCTTGAATGATTTGAGCGCACACTCATAACTTTCAGCCGTGGTAAAACGCGCTCCATCATCATCTGTTTTGAAATCATAGATGACTTGTTCCCATATACTGATAAACGATTGTGATTTGGTTGTGTCCTTATCAGATAATACCACATCCTCACCCATGATACATTGGCGTACCATCTCATACGTTAGAATACCACCTTTGTTCAGGTTCATCAAGATTTCTTTGTACTTGGGGGCAATGGTATCTTTCCACTCTTTTTGAAGCTTGTAGTTCTCGCTTTTGCATTTAGTCGCATTGCAGATGTCCGAAAACTTTTTCTCAGTAAAAGAACTTC
>OBJF01001728.1_pt1 | contig 18105 bp, 10 predicted proteins | sample 1519091 | NCBI WGS metagenome assembly OBJF01 (sample SAMEA2452124, study PRJEB22498) | human gut metagenome | biome: human feces; feature: human gut; material: feces | place: Australia | collected 2012
ATCTGAATCGGCAGGGAGAAGTATTGCTGCCACTCAAAGGTGGGAAATGGAAAGGCTGCTTTCATGTACCAAGGGGATTATTTCAATGCTGGAAAGTACTGGAAGAGTTACGAGAAACAAATGAAATTATACATCCATGAAAATCAAATATCTAACATATAATACATTCTTATTTTTATTACCCTGATATGAACAGACAATACTTCTATATAATACTTACAATTTTTCTTTTTACAAGTTGTAGAAAGGATACTGGATCAAGTAACCCAGTATTAGAACAGATGTGCCAGAGATTATTTCCTCAACATGCAGATTCTTTTGAATTTGAATTACTAAATGACTCAAACCAGATGGATCGTTTTATACTAGAATCGGCACACAAGAAAATTTGCATAAAAGGAAATAATAATAATTCTTTGGCCGTAGGTCTTAACCATTATCTGAAATATTACTGCCATACGAATGTATCTTGGTATGCCTCTGATAGCATTGATATGCCCGAAGAGTTACCAGTAATTCCTCAACCAATATCTATCCGTTCTAAGTGTGACAATCGTTTCTTCTTGAACTACTGTACATTTGGATATACAATGCCTTATTGGAAATGGTCTGATTGGGAAAGGTTGATTGACTGGATGGCATTAAATGGAATTACGATGCCATTAGCTATCAGTGGACAAGAGACAGTATGGTATAAGGTCTGGAGCAAATTAGGATTAAACGATGAACAAATACGTTCATATTTCACAGGACCTGCGCACTTGCCCTGGCATCGTATGTCTAATGTCGATTATTGGCAAAGTCCCCTGCCGAAATCATGGTTGGAGCAACAAGAAGTATTACAGAAACAAATATTAAAGAGGGAACGCGACTTTAATATGACCCCTGTTTTACCTGCATTTTCTGGGCACGTACCTAAAGAACTTAAAGCAATCTATCCAGATGCCAAAATTCACGAAATGAGTCAATGGGGAGGATATGATTCAAAATATCGCAGTCATTTTATAGAACCAATGGACTCTCTGTTCAACATCATTCAAAAAATGTATTTGGAAGAGCAGACGGCAATATATGGCACAGATCATATTTATGGAATTGATCCTTTTAATGAGGTTGATTCTCCAAATTGGAATGAAGATTTCCTGGCAAAGGTTTCTAAGAAGATATATGAGTCCATTTATCAAGTAGATGCTGAGGCTAAGTGGTTGCAAATGACATGGATGTTTTACCATGATCAAAAGAAATGGACACAACCCAGAATCCGTTCTTTCCTGGAGGCTGTGCCAGATGACAAACTCATACTGTTGGATTACTATTGTGACAGTACAGAAATATGGAGGAATACGGAAATGTACTACGGAAAACCATATATGTGGTGCTACTTAGGCAATTTTGGTGGAAACTCCATGATGGTCGGAAATCTGGATGATGTTGATGTCAAAATTGAAAAACTCTTTGTAGAAGGTGGTGAGAATGTATATGGCCTAGGAGCTACCTTGGAAGGCTTCGATGTGAATCCTTTTATGTATGAATTTGTATTTGACCAGGCATGGGATTATCCGTTAACAACTGATCAATGGATTCAAAACTGGGCAAAATGCAGAGGGGGAAATCAAGATAGACATATTCTGAAAGCATGGGATTCATTACATAAAAAAATATATAAAAAGTATGCAACAGCAGGGCAAGCCGTTTTAATGAATGCACGTCCAATGTTAGTGGGCACAGATAGTTGGAATACCTATCCGGACATCACTTACAACAATCGTGACTTATGGGATATTTGGACAGAAATGTTGAAAGCCAGTCATATAAACAATACTGGATATCGATTTGATGTAATAAATGTAGGACGGCAAGTATTAGGAAATCTCTTTTCCTCGTTTAGAGATCATTTCACTCAATGTTATTCAGAAAAAGACATAGATGGAATGAAGAAATGGGCCGATCAAATGGATTCACTATTGATAGATACAGACCGTCTGTTATCCTGTGAAACCAATTTCTCAATCGGTAAGTGGATTGACGATGCACGTTCTTTTGGAAAAACAGAAGCTGAAAAAGAATATTATGAGGAAAATGCACGTTGTATCCTGACAGTATGGGGACAAAAGGCAACCCAGTTAAATGACTATGCAAACAGGGGCTGGGGTGGATTAACTTACAGTTATTATCGTGAACGTTGGAAGCGCTTTACAACAGAAGTAATAACCGCTTCATTATCCGGCCAGAAGTTTGATGAAAAACAATTTTATCAATCAATTACTGACTTCGAATATGAGTGGACATTATCCAAAGAGCACCATCCTATAATTTCTGGAGAGAACCCGATATTGTTGGCCAAGACATTATCTGAGAAATATATGCAATATTTTTATTAAGTACATACCTCAAAATAATTATAAATTATAAAACAAAACAGCCTATGAATATAATACCGAACTTATAATTAAGGAAATTATCAAATCTAAAGAAGAAAAAAATACAGAATTACTTAACTTTAAATTATTAATGTATGATGTCGGACTTACGAAAAAACATTTTTTCAATTAAAATCTGGACTGTTACGACATTCTGTTTATTATCACTAGTAAACATGAACGCCAGTAATACTCTCGCTCATTCTTTACAAAAAGATGAGATCAAAGAAGTAAAGGACAATCCTGGCAAGAAAGTAACAGGAAAAGTCTTGGATGAATTTGGAGAACCTATTCCCAGTGCATCAATATTGGTAGAAGGACGTTCAAGGGGAGTTATCACTGACTTGGACGGAACATTTGTGATAGAAGTCTTGCCAACAGATAAACTAGTCGTTTCTTTTCTTGGAATGGAAACGCAGACTATTTTGGTGGGTAAGCAAACAAATATCGTAGTTAAAATGCAACCCCAAACAGCAGAACTTGACGAAGTTACCGTAGTAGCATATGGTAAACAGCGAAAAGCAAGCGTTATTGGTGCCATCAATACAGTTTCGATGAATGAGCTGAAAATGCCTGTTGCTAAATTGAGTTCCGGTTTGGCCGGACAGTTGGCTGGTATAGTTGTCATGCAGCGTTCAGGTGAACCGGGTGCAGGTGCTGATTTTTGGATTCGGGGTATCAATACTTTCGGTGCAGGCAACAAACCTTTAGTGCTGGTTGATGGAGTAGAACGTAGTATGGACCTTGTAGATGTTGAGGATATCGCTTCTTTCTCTATTCTGAAAGACGCTACCGCAACAGCATTATATGGAGTGCGTGGAGCCAATGGTATTGTACTTATCACGACAAAACGTGGAACCGAATCAGCACCTAAGATTAATGCACGCGTAGAATATGGTTTTACCAATCCAGTACGTATGCCCGAATTGGCTAATACGGAACAATGGATCAATTATTATAATGATATTACTTTGGAATCATCCGGACGCTTGGCTATACAACCTGAAGAAAAAGCAAAATACCTGAATAATACAGATCCGGATCTTTACCCGAATGTAGATTGGATGCAAACATTGTTTAAAGACTTCTCCAACACCACACGCGTGAATATCAACGTTACCGGGGGATCTCCTAAAATACGTTATTATGTAGGCGGCTCCTTTTATTCGGAAGGCAGTGTATTCAATATTTCGGATAAAGACCGCTACGATGCTTCAATGCGCTATAACAAGTTTAGTTTTCGTTCAAATATTGATATCAATGTAACTTCATCTACTGAGCTGAGTCTCTCACTGTCCAATCAATATGAGACCAAGAACCGTCCTTATGGTTCACTATCAGATTTGTATGCTTATATGATCCGAACTTCTCCGATAGCTACTCCTACTATTTATTCAGATGGCACTTTAGCTAAACCAAGTACGGGTACCAATCCTTATAACAGCCTGAATAACTCTGGGTACTCGCAGGATTTCTTCAACAATGCGCAATCACTTATTTCGCTTACACAGGATTTCTCAAAAATGGTAACTCCGGGATTAAAAGCCAATGTTAAGTTCTCATGGGACGCCTACAATGCGCATACACTAAACCGCATTGTAACACCATCTACCTACTATGCAACAGGACGTGATGAAGAAGGAAATCTTGACTTTGTAAGGAGTACTGAAGGTAGTGATTATATGAAACTCACACGGACGAATTCGGGCACACGTACTATCAACTTTGAAGCCTCAGCCAATTACGACCGCCTCTTTGGAGAAAAGCACCGTGTTGGAGCCTTGTTTCTTTTTAGTATGCGTAACTATACAGACAATTTCCCGGGTAATTATGTAGACGCTTTTGCCCACAAAAACATCGGTATTGCCGGTAGAGCTACTTATTCATATTACGACCGTTATTTTGCTGAATTTAACTTCGGATACAATGGCTCTGAGAATTTCGCACCTGACAAACGTTTTGGTTTCTTTCCCTCTTTTGCTATAGGATATATGCTAAGCAACGAAGCTTTCTGGGATCCGTTGCGTTCTACTATCCACCTGTTGAAAATCAAAGGTTCGTATGGAGAAATAGGTAATGACCAGATTGGCGGAAACAGACGTTTTGCATTCAACTCCACCATGAAAGAAGGACAATACGGCTATATTTTCGGAACGAATCCCGGTAGTGGAAGTATCGTAGGTATTTCTACAGGTATTCCGGGAAACCTGAATGTTTCATGGGAGAAAGCTCAAAAAGCGAATGTGGGACTGGAACTTGGCTTATTTGACCAGCTTAAATTCCAACTTGATTATTTTTATGAAAAGCGTACCGGTATCTATATTCAGCAAGAAAGTGTTCCTTCAATCGTCGGTCTCAATGAAACCCAGTATGTGAATCTTGGAGAAATGAAGAATCAAGGTTTCGATGGTTCTATGGAGTATGAACAACGATTTAATGACTGGTATGTCTCTGCCCGTGCCAATTTCACTTACAATCGAAATAAAAAGTTGTATGATGATAAACCGACTCCTATATGGTCCTACCAAAGTGAAGCTGGATTTGCCTATCGTCAGCAACGCGGTCTTATAGCTCTAGGTCTTTTTGAGTCAGAAGAAGATATAGCCAATAGCCCCAAACAAAACTTTGGAAACGTTCGTCCTGGTGATATTAAATATAAAGACATCAATGGTGATAACGTTATCGACGCATACGATAAGGTAGCGATTGGCTATACGGACGTACCGGAAATAAATTATGGATTTGGTATTAGTCTGGGCTGGAAAGGATTTGACGCTTCTCTGTTTATGCAGGGAGTAGGAAATGTGACTCGTATTATCGGTGGAGACGCTCTTTATGGTGCCTCTGATAATATAGAGCGTTTAGGACAGATTTACGCAGATGTAGCCGAAAAACGTTGGACAACCAGCAATCCTAATCCTAATGCTACTTATCCACGGCTTTCTATGAGCAAGGTAGAGAATAATCTTCAACCCTCCACCTACTGGCAACGTAATATGAGTTTTCTTCGTTTGAAAAATGTGGAGATAGGATATACCCTTCCGAAGCATATTTATAAACGTCTGGGCATGTCATCAATTCGTGTTTATGCACAGGGTGTCAACCTTTTGACATTCAGCAAATTCAAATTGTGGGATCCCGAACTCGATTCCAACTATGGAAATATATATCCTCAGATGAGAACAATCACCTTAGGTCTTAATCTTAACTTTTAAAGCATATTAGAACTATGAATAAAAAGATACGAATTTTAGGAATATTCCTATACTTCACCGTTGCATTCAGCTTTGTATCATGCAACGATTATCTGGATGTGACTTTGCTCGACCAGCTTACACAAGACGAAACCTTTAGTAAGCGTGTCTCTACCGAACAGTATTTAGCGCATGTTTATAGCTACTTGCCACGGGAATATGAATATCTGGAAGAAGGAAGCGCAGTTCCCCGTAGTGATGAAGCCATGTTCTCCTGGTATCAGTGGGTCAACTACCTCTCTTTCAATAATGGATCATGGGGACCTTCTACTCCAAACTATAATATTTGGAAAGCAAAGTATACAGGCATAAAACAAGCTAGTATATTCATGAACCATGTTGACGAATGTTTGGAGATTGACTCTGAAACGAGACGTATAATGAAAGCAGAAGCACGTTTTCTGCGAGCTTATTATTACTTTGAACTATTCCGTCAATATGGTCCTGTGTATATCTGGGGAGACATCGAATCGGATGAACTTATAAAACCGGAAACGATAGACCGTCATACAGTTGATGAAAACGTAAATTTCATAGCTGAAGAATATGATAAGGCTATTGCAGAACTTCCTGCAGAGATCAGCGATTTCACAAAATGGGCAGGACGTATCACCAAGGGAGCGGCAATGGCTGCCAAAGCGCGCTTAATGCTCTATGCCGCCAGTCCATTGTATAATGGATGCGATCTTTATAAAGGACAAATGAAGAATCTGTATGGTGATTTCCTTTTTCCACAAAGTCCCGATCCTCAAAAATGGGAAAAAGCCGCTAAAGCTGCCAAAGACGTTATAGATATGAACATCTATGAATTGTACAAAGACCAGACTGAAGCAGACCCTTTACTGCGTGCCATCAAATCTTATCAAGGAGTTCTTTTTGAAGAGTGGAATAAAGAAACGATCTGGGGTGCCTGGGGACGTAATCCTACTAATACTGGACTCGGGGCTATAGGTTTCTATCTGTATAGCCGGTGCATGCCTCCTAGAGTTTGTGAATTGGGTGTCGGCGGCTTCTGCCCGTCTCTGAAATTAGTAGATACTTATCCGATGGCTAAATCCGGAAGATATCCTGTTACCGGATATGATAATAACGGGAATCCTGTAATTGATAAGCAATCGGGATATACCAATACCGGTTTTACAGAAAATTTTAAGCAGCCGGGAGCCAGTTTTGCACCTGGATTTAAAGCGCATAATAGCTGCGTCGGACGTGACGCCCGTTTTTATGCTTCTGTATTTCCAAATGGTTTTTATTGGATCAATCAATATAAAGGCATAAAACAAGTTACCTTTTTTACGGGAGGATCGTCCTCGTACTTAGAATCCGGAGATTGTGTCAAAGTCGGATATCTGTGGAGACGCCCACTCGATCCTGCTCTTAATACAGAAAGTGGCAGTTGGGGAACCGTATTCTGGCCCTATTTCCGTTTGGCCGAAATATATCTTGACTATGCTGAAGCTTGCAATGAGAAGCCCGAACGCAATGAAACGGAAGCATTGAAGTATATTAACCTTGTTCGCGAACGTTCCGGTTTAAATGCCCTCGAAACAGCGTATCCGGAAGTGAAAGGCAATAAGGATTTGTTGCGGATGCTGATTCAAAAGGAACGCATGGTAGAATTAGCCTTTGAGGGACACCGATATTATGATGCCCGTCGCTGGATGATTGCTCAACAAGAGTTTCCCGGACCGGAATATTCTCTTAATTTATTGGCCACTTCATACGAAGATTCTTGGTCGCGGACATCAAATGTTTGGAAAGGTGGTCCTCGGGTATTTGAGCCTAAGCATTATTTCTTCCCTATCAATCAAGAACAATTGAGTGAAATGAAGAATATTACTCAGAATTACGGATGGTAAATATATGTAATGGATATAAATATGAAAAAACATAAGACAATACAATTCATAGCTGCTGCACTTTTTATTGCATCGGCATGTACTGATGATCGTGATAATCTCATGGTTAATGATCAAATCGGACTATTGCATTCTACCTATACAGAAACGGAGATATTCCGTGGTATGGATACCCCCTATCAATTATTTGTTATCAAAAGTGGGAAAGGAAAGCAGGAGACAGAAGTTTCCATTTCTGTTGACGAGACTGTTCTTCAGAGTTATAATACGGATAATGGAACATCGATCCAATTATTGCCTTCCGATTGTTATACCATTCTTCAGCCTGCTCTGCGTCTCAACGATTCCGACTATCGGAAAGCTTTTGATATTAAATGGAATGCCGACCGTCTATCCGATCTTCTTTCTACGGGAAAGGAATATGGCTTGCCCATACAAATGAGTGTGGTGCAAAATTTTATCTCTGCAGATGATGAGCGACTAAAAACCATTATTGTACCTACTATTAAGGAACCTTATTTGCAAATGGATGTTCCTGGTATGAGTCCGGTTACTGATTTTATGCCGACTTTCGGCGATTTGAATGAAAGAGAACTGTTCGTAAAGATAAGAACTAATTATTCTAATGACGAAGATATTTCATTTCAGATTGAAGTCGATCCTCAGTTAGTCATTGATTATAATACCGCTCATGGCACAGCTTATAAAATGTTGCCGGAGAGTTCCTTTACTGTAGATAATAAGGGAGTTATATTAACAGGCATGAAGGAAACATTCATTAAAATTAAATACCACAAGAAAGGGTTAATACCGGAAGAGGGTACTTATTTATTTGGTGACTATGTACTTCCACTACGCATTACTTCCGTTTCAAAATATGGTATAAGTCCTGATGCTGCGTCCAAACTGTACACAGTTAAATTCCAACCGGGCCCAATAGACAAGAAAGGATGGAGTGTTATAGATTTCAACAACTGTTGTACCCAAGACGGCGGATGGTATCTGAATATGGGATGGGGAGTGGAATCATTGATAGACAATAATCCTGGCACACAATGGCTATGCCGATGGGATGTAAAAGAGCCCTTGCCCTATTACTTTGTATTTGACATGGGGAAAGAATATACATTATTCAGATTTGGATTTGCTAACCCTGTTGCACCAGCAGCACACGTTTGGGCAGGCACATCGAAAGCCGGTTATGTAGAAGCTAGTATTGATAACGAGAATTGGGTTAAATTAAAAGACTGGACTTCTCCCAAAATCGGAGAACCCAACGTTAATATGGATGTTCCTGCGACACAAGCCCGATACATTCGTTTTGTAATAACTGATACCTATCCGACTTATGACGGGCTGAGAGTTAGTCTTGGTGAAGTTTATGCTTGGGGTATGTAACTAAAAACATGAAAATTATGAACTATTTCTCACTATATCTAAAAGGATTGATATGTTTCTGTCTGTTATTTATTACTATGGATAGTCATGCGCTATCCATAGATAAAGGATATAGACAGAATAAAATAAAAGATCTGGCACTTATTTACCAGGGAGGAGTGCATCGTATTGACTGGACTTCGGATCAATTTCTCCCCTATGTGGTACATCAGTTTGCAGATGGACATAAAGACTGGTTATTTGACGGATTCTTGTTTTTGGAGTTCACAGATGGGAAAGGCTGTGGCTTTGCAACACGCTACTCAGATAAAAATGCAAGAAAAAAAGAATGGCTATGGTTATTAGATCGTCTTTTTGAAGATGGTAAAGCGCTGTCTGCCTTAGATCGATGTATCGGAACACAGATTAAAGAAATCGGAAAACCGGATTTTACTCATCAGATAGTACTATGTCTTCCGGAAGTTCTTCCCGGACAAAAAGATTGGGGAGAAGTGGATGGTGAGCCAATGGACTTTTCCAGACAAGAGGATCAGGTGAAGGCCACCCGTTGGTATATCGATGAGTTAATGAAGCGATTCAAACAGGCAAAATACAAACATCTGAAATTATCCGGTTTCTACTGGCTGGCAGAGGATATTGATTTCACCAAAGATCTGTCAGTTCCATTAAGTAAGTATATTCATTCGAAGAACAAAACATTTTGTTGGATTCCGTATTGGCAGGCAAAAGGCTACAACCAATGGAGAGAATTAGGCTTTGATATCGCTTATCAACAACCGAACCACTTTTTTAAAGCCTCTATTCCCGATAAAAGACTGGAAGAAGCATGTCAATCTGCCGCCACTCTGAACATGGGGATGGAACTTGAATTTGACGAAAGAGCATTGTTTGATGCCAAGGACTCGTTTTATAATCGTCTGGTAGCGTATATTGATCATTTTGAAAGACAACAAGCCTTCCGTACATCTGCAATGGCCTATTATAGTGGCAATCATGCAGTTCTTGATATGTATAAATCAACAAACCCGAAAGATCATGAAGTCATGGACAGACTGGCTAATCTGATTGTATCAAGACGTGGCAAGCAAAAAAAAGAATCTCATCAGACCAAAGTTATTGCCCATCGTGGATTCTGGAATACACCCGGATCTGCACAGAACTCGCTAGCGGCTTTAGTGAAAGCTGATTCAATAGGTTGTTATGGTTCGGAATTTGATGTATGGCTGACAGCTGACGATGAATTGATGTTGAATCATGACGGATGGCATGAAGGATACTCTCTGGAGAAAACATCTTCTGACGTGCTACGCACTTTAAAGTTAAGCAATGGAGAGAATATGCCAACTTTAGAGCAGTTCCTTGATAAAGCGAAGAAACTTAAAATACATCTGATACTGGAGATGAAACCCCTCAGTACTCCGGAACGTGAAACGAAAGCCGTTGAAATGATCCTAAAGTTGGTGGAAGAGAAAAAATTGACTCACAGAGTAGAATACATCTCTTTTTCCCGTCATGTGATGTGTGAGTTTATACGTCTGGCACCTCCTAAAACTCCAATTTTGTATTTGGGACAGGATATTTCGCCCAAGGAACTGAAACAATTGGGAGCTACCGGGGCAGATTACAATTATTGGGCTTATCATAAAAATCCGGATTGGTTGAAAGATCTGAAAAATTCAGGGATGACCTCCAATGTATGGACTGTAAATATCCCTTCTGAGATGCAATGGTGTATTGACAATGGTTTTGATCTGATAACCACAGATGCACCGACAGCTTTCTTAGGCTTATAATAATCATTTGGATAATATGCTGATGGAATCTGCCATCAGCATATTATATTTATACTGTTTATACGGACAAGAATAACAAAACAATGAAATTAAGAAATATCATAGCAATCATGCCTTTTCTGGCATCATCTTTCATGACGCAAGCTCCTGTTTATCAAGATGTGAATCACCCCATTGGAGACAGAGTGGTAGGCGTATGGAAAACTAACAGCAAACAAGAAAGTCATGTCAGTTGACGAAACAATAACTTTCAGTTTAGCTGTCAAGAACACAGGGAACCGTGAAGGACAGGAAATTGTTCAGCTTTATATCAGAGACATAAAGTCTTCTCTTCCCCGCCCGGTGAAAGAATTAAAGAGATTTAAGAAAGTAAATTTAATGCCGGGTGAAGAAAAAATAGTTTCTTTGTCTATTGATAAAGAGGCATTAAGCTTTTTTGATGCGGAAAGACATGAATGGATTTGTGAACCGGGCAAATTTGAAGCTATCATAGCAGCATCAGCTATGGATATCAAAGATGTTCTCAAATTTGAATTAAAATAAAGATAGAAGCCATGACGAAACGTTTAATCCTTGCATTCGTATTTTTATCCTGGCACTTAGTAGCCTGCTCGAATGGAGATTCGGGAATTTCTTCCGGACTCCCGGATAAGCCTTCTGCAGAAGAAGACTCTCCCGGGACTGAAACGATATCTGAAGAAATGAGAGTGAAAATAACCGGCGAAGATTTATATATATCAGCCAAGTTAGATGCCAAAACCGATATTCTTTATTGGTTCAAGAAGTGTATGTTCAATGAACTGTTCACATTTTATAGAGTAGGAACAATTGACAATAATATGCCTGCTCCTGCCACTCTGCCCGATGCTTCTCCGACTTCTCTTCTGAATCTGGCTTACAGTGACAATATCGGTCCTTTTAATATAACCGGATACGGGTGGTGTGGAGGAAATCATCCCTACCTGGATGAAGTTACTCAAACTGCTCGCAATATCGGTTATCGTATTTATATAGACGGAAAAGAAATAAAGACAGATCTATCGACTCTGACAAAAGAGATAAAGATTGAAGTAATCAATGAAATAATGAACCCTTCCAAAGCCGATACCAGTAGTGGAAAAACACTTCTGAATGAGATCTTATGTATTGAGACTGTCAATTATTCTATTTATAGAAATAACATTCAAGTCTTGGTTACTCATGAATTTCAAAATGAGTCTCCCGTGACAGTACAAATGTATTACGGAATGCAATCTATGTTTGACAAGGAGACACATACATTAACTGCCAATGGCAAGTATGTGGACTGGACAGTACAAAAGGATGTTTCTACCTTTACAAAGAAAGAGTATCCGTCATTTCGCCGTTTCATTGAGAAAAGCGCAAATGTGTATCAATCTTCTTATCTGTTTGCCGATGGATTGGGAAATCATGAAGAAATATCAGATGATGATATTATATTCATAGGAAATTCCAGCAATAAGACCTACCACAAGATTATAGCTGATAGAGAACACAAAAAGGGGGATATTATTCATTGGAGTGGAGTGTATACCTGGTTTAAGTCTCCTGTTTCTGATGATGATGATTTGCTGTGTTATGAGGGTGTAATAGATAATAAAAAGGTCCTTTTTATAGATTGCAAGAAGAACGTCGACAGGACAATACAGTTGCCTGTCGATTATACAAAGAAGTCTTTTACGATTATAGAGAAAAGTAAATCAATAACAATTACCGGTAATAAAGTAACAGCCAAAGGACTTAGAATTGTATCCGACGGGTCCGGCAGTTGTGTGATTACCTTTGATTAATTTAGAAAACGATATGTGGAAAAATGTGTTAGTTCTGGTTAGCCTCTGTCTGTTGTTTGAAGATGTAAATGCTCAAACTACCAAGAACAGATACTATAAAGCTAATGATGAAAACGTTTCTTACGTGGGACGTACGGAAATACAGAGTGATGGCTCCGTTTCTTTCGACTGGACCGGTACTTATCTTCGTACCCGACTTTCGGGAGGAGAATTGTCTATGAAGATTTCAGATACTGGTATTAATTATTACAATGTTTTTGTAGACAGCCTTTTACACAAAACGGTAAAAGTATCCGGTAAAGATACTTTGATTAATTTCATTTCCGGCATGGATAAAGGCATCCATCATGTGTTGATTCAAAAACGTACGGAAGGGGAATGGGGAAAGACAACCATTCATCAATTTGTGCTTCATAATGAAGGAGAACTGATGAAAGAAACGGAGTGCCCGTCCAGACATATCGAATTTATCGGTAACTCGCTGACGTGTGGCTATGGTGTAGAAGGGAAAGACCGTAGCGAACCTTATAAAGCTGAAACGGAGAATTGCAACTTATCTTATGCCACTATTATCGCCCGCTATTTCAATGCCGATTATACGCTTATTGCACATTCCGGACGTGGAGTAGTCCGCAATTATGGAGATTCCGTCCGAATATCTGCCGTGACAATGAAAGACCGTATGCTGAATACATTTGATATGAATTTGGATAAGAAATGGGACTTTAAAACATACAAGCCCGATTTGGTGGTTGTTAATTTAGGAACTAATGATTTTTCCACCAATATATATCCGTTGGAAGATGAGTTTATTCATGCTTATAAGCTACTAATAAGCCGTCTTCGTACAAATTACGGAGATGTCCCTATATTATGCATCAGTCCGGCTATTGCTCAACGGCAGATCGTTCAATACATGGAGCGTATGCGCAAAGACTTGAATGATAAGAAAGTTTATATAGCAGTTCTTCCCGAAGGCCTTTGCGATTCGACTACAGACTTAGGAGCAGTATGGCATCCCAATTACAAAGGTCAAATGAAAATGGCTATGTCATTGATTCCTTATATGTCAACTATCACAGGATGGCCATTGAAAAAGGAATCGTTTTATTAAGACTTACCATGTTATATAATTATCAAAATGGCATTTTGTCATTTTGATAATTATAAACTCTCTAACGGGCGTATTTCCATCACTGCACAGGATAGAGAATAAAATGACAGAGATTTGCCGTTACAGGAAATCACTTTGTTGCGAATATGCATCTATATGCATTCTTTTTGCGTTATTTTTCATGCTATTCTGTAATATCTTTCTTTTTTTATATTACTTTGCATCATTCTGATTATTTTTTTTCATCCTAAAACAAAGTCTAATAAATAAGATACCCATCATTTTAGAGCTAAAATGTGCTCCTTTTAAACGGACTTAGCGTTGCTTTTAAAGCAATGGGACGTTCCTTTAAAAGCAACCTTATGTTTATTTACAATCAACCTTATGTTTTAGCTCAATCAACCTTATGTTTATTTCAAACTATACGGTGTTTTTTATGCAAATGACCGCTCGTTTATTCATAATCATGCATATTAATTCAAGATTGTATGCATATCTCTTTCTATCTTTACTCATCTATCAAAAGATAGAAATAGCAAAAATAGGGAAATAAGGAAATTATGCTTCCTATTTTGCTATTTATCTATCATTTTGTTTTCTGTTCAACTTATTTTTAATGCCTGTTATTATACTGTCGGTATATCTATTGAATGATGTCAAGTTCTCCAAAACCACTTGATCTTAGTAAAAAACATCGTTACCAAAACAGCTAAAGACGTAATGATTACTCCCTGAAGGAACCCAAGCCACGCATTCTGCTGGAAGTAGGACAACAGCGAGGCAAGTCCCAGTATATTAGCCAACGGCATAATGAATAAATCACCAACCACGTAAGCGATCATCGGATTTTGCCCGGACATAACAAGAAAGCGGCTACTTCGCACACATCTGAAATAATCACAAACAATACTTAAGAATAAGAGCGCAAGGAATGCCAGACCGGAAGTTACAAAGAAATAGCTAAAAGTGGCAGGATCTTTCTTGATACCTTCTTGAAAAGGTTCAAAACATAGCCCCAAAAGGAGAAGATATGCTCCGGCATTAAACAGCTTTTTCCATAACAAAGCGATTCCTTCTGTCGGACGTAAGAAAACCAATTTGCCAATCAATAACAGCACAAGTGTCGCTAATAAATTCACTGTCACCATACGGGTATAAAGCCCATAGAGATTGAATACAATAATCACCATAGTCAATATCAGCAGCGCAATTCCTATCTTACGGTATTGCGGTGAAGCCGGCTGTTCGGTATCCTTTCGGCCCTTCATCCATTCCATCAAATACTCACCGGCAATGCTGCCGGGAATTACAATAAACAGATATTTCAGATAATCAAACCGATACATCCAGGGCAAAGGAGTATAATTGAATATCACCTGTGTCCAGGAACCTTCGACAGTACTTCCCAAAATAACAGCCATCAGCAGCAATAAAACTCCCAAACGCAACCATCGGTTATGCATCGTAAAAATGTAGAGGGCAGAACCGAAGATGGCCATATTGGCTAATAACAGAATAATCACATTACTAAAATACAGGCTGAACGTTCTTCCATCGGCATAAGAAGTAGTAAGCATCATGATTACCGCAATTCCGTATGCGGCTATCTTTATGCCGGTATGTGCCCAGTCCGGCATTTTCAAAGGAATGCGCATGAACATCGGAAACAGAACCGCAAAGCAAAGAATAGCCAGCAACCAGGCTCTGATGTCCTGCGGAGAACTCAGCACATACGGATAAAAATGCTGAATGAAGATGGCAAAGAAAGTCAGTTGTACTCCACGTTTCACCGCTTCATATACTAATTTCAGTTTAGAGTCACCTTTCTCTGCACGCTTACCTATGGAAAAAGGGAAAGCTGCTCCCATTGCAAACAGGAAGAAAGGAAAAACAAGGTCTACCCATGTAATGCCGGGCAAAGAAGGATTGAATATATGATCGGGTGGCGGCGTCTGCGCATGACTCATCCAACCGGGGAGCACCTGCGTTACGATGGTAGCAGAAAGTACCATCGTAATAATCGCATATCCTCTCAAAGCGTCTAATGCATAGGCCCGGTTATTCATAAGGAGCCTCCTCTTTTCATTCCTTCCTCTACTTCTTTCCACAGATTTTTGGTAATGATATGTACGATGTCAAATACCATTAATCCGTCCGAACGGCGAAGGTTCATCTCTATCGTTTCCGAAAGTTTGGCGGGGTTGTCATAGAACTGGTCCACCAGAATACCTCCCATAAATTTATTACCTTTCAATATCTGACGTAAATGCTGACATGAGCCTTCTACACAATACCACGTACCGGATTGAGCCTGCGAATCAGTTTCGTTCCAGATACTCCGGTTCGTTTTTCTGTATTCCTCGATGGTTATGTCCGTATAATAATTACCGGTAGCATAAAGGTCTATCAGCTCGGCATAGCCATAATTTTTATATTCGGGTGTTGCCCAGCTGAAATCTTTGCCCGGATCATATTCTTTGCTGGCAAAGTTTACGCCTACTTCATAATAAGATGGATACCAGGCACCGGTGTACGTGCCGAAAGAAACGTCAGGGTTGGCTGCCTTGACTTCTTTACGGGCAAGCGCCATGAAATCAGTAATGTTTTTAGTTCGCCATTCCAGCCATTTCCGGAAATATTTTCCTGGTTGCGTTGTGTATTTCCCATCTGCATTTTTAGTCCAACGGAAAATATCTTCGGGGAAGTTTGCGACTTTTTTACCTATGTATTCTTCAAACTTCTTACGTGACAATGAAGAAAAATCAGCGGTTATTCCATCGTAACGTACCCGGTCGAGCATCAGACCGTCCAGGTCGGGATATTTGGTCACGACTTCTTTCAGAACATTCAGGATATGGGTACGATATTCTTCGTTCAAAGGATTGATCATGGCACCATATTTATGCTTCTCTTCGGTGATTGGAATGATTCCTTTATCGGGAGTGTACACCATCGAAGCCCATTCCGGATGTCCGCTATATACCATTCCACGGTCAAAATAGTTGTGTCCGGCACAGAATACATTCAATGAGGCGTGTATCTCCAGCCCCAGTTCGTGCCCTTTTTTGATAAAGTATCCCAGATAGTCAAAATCACCGGCTTTGGCTCCTTTCCATTCTTTCATTTGCGGAGCATATTCACTTTTATATAAAACTTCCCCTGTGATCGGACGAATGTCGACAACCGCATGTGTAAAGCCCAGCGATTTGATTTTTTCCAAGTAATAATCAATCGAATCTTTATGACTGAAGCGCTCAAAGTTTGCTTCGGCATCAATCCACATTAAGGCCGGTTTCTTTTTGATGACGATCCGGAAAGGAGAAGCCGGAAGCCCGGCATTATTGCATAATTCCCCCTGCACATAATTCCGGAAGCAGTAGCGGACTTCTGTCGGGTCACTAACAGAATCATTCCATACTTTCACAGTAGATGTGCCATTGATGATCTCCGCCTTTGCAGGTCGGAATATACCATCGGAACCTACGATCTCAAAACCTTTCACATTCTGATTTTCCGGAGTCAGTCCTTCCTCTCCATATTCAAAGTCTATTTCTACAGCATTTCCCTGGATACGATAGGTCTTGTAGACTGGACCGGAATATTGGAACCCTTTTCGGCCGTAAGTCTGGGCCAGTGCCCAATAAGCTAACCGTTCTCCAACCTTAATCTTATAAGGTGAATGTATAAAGAGTTCGCTGCCTGCGTCTCCGGTGGTCACCATTCCCACTCCGGGAACTTCCTTCATCAGCTCCAACTGACATTGACGGAACCATGCCCAATCCAACTTGTCATTCCCTTCGGACTTCCAGGGAGCAATCTGGACATAATAAAATGGCATTTCAGCATTATGAAAGAAATTTCTCCATTGAGAGACCATGGCGGGAAAAAGCTTTTTATAAAGAGTAGGATCGGGAGTATTCGCCTCTCCCTGGTACCAGATAACTCCTTTGACAGGGAATCCTTCCCATGGATTTACCATAGCGTTCCACAACAGGGTAGGCGTCCCGGCAGCCCATTCGAATTTATCTTGATTTGTATCCGGCAAGGTTACTTCGGAAAAATGAGATAAGGTTTCTTTGTCCATCCATGCTTCGATCTTTGACATACTCCAGGAGCAATGTATTAATCCTACAGGTACGTCCAAAGATTGTTGCAACAGATTGCCGAAGAAATAAGCTGTTGCACTGAAATCGGCCACTTCTTCCGAAGATGCTTCACTCCATTGTCCGTCTATTCCTTCTTCTTTCAGAGTCGTGCTCCAATTGTTCTTTACGGTGTAAAGTCTTAATGGTCGTTTAGGATTAGCGGACACGATATAGGGCTGCGAACCATAGACCGGTTGTCCGCGGAACCCTTTTACCGGCATTTCCATATTCGACTGTCCGGAGCAGAACCAGACTTCACCGATCAGGATATTTTTTAAGGTCAGCTCTTCCCCGTCCGAAAAAGTAATGCT
>OBJF01001733.1_pt1 | contig 18029 bp, 19 predicted proteins | sample 1519091 | NCBI WGS metagenome assembly OBJF01 (sample SAMEA2452124, study PRJEB22498) | human gut metagenome | biome: human feces; feature: human gut; material: feces | place: Australia | collected 2012
AACGGGACATCAATGATGTCCCCTACACCTGTGAGTCATAGTTATATATGATTTAAAATGCATAATCTCACTATAAATTTTTCTTTATAGACAATTAAATTTAAAACAAACTTACCTTTACCCACAAACAAAATTGAAAAACCCAAATTTGCCTTTATGAAGAAACATATTACCAAAGGCTACAACTAAATATTACAAGAAAAGTCAGCTTAACTGCTGATTTTTTTAATAAGGATTATACTATAATAGAAAGAAAAAATATAATGTAGAAAATAGAATTGTTTGAATTTTATTGTAGAAAATAAAAATTTTTAAATTTACTGCACTAAAAAGGACTTTTGATTCGTTTTATTTATGAAAGGAGGTCAAGAGATTGTTAAATCCACTTACCAGAGATGATTACAATAAAGTTGTTGAAGAATTCTCCGATATGATTTTTAGAATAGCTTATCAAAACTTATGTAACATTGCTGATGCAGAGGATGTTGTTCAGGAAGTTTTTATTTCTTTGCTAAAGTCAAAGGGTAAAATTTTCAAAGATTCTGAACATCTAAAGTCTTGGCTAATCAGAGTGACAATCAACAAATGCCTTGATGTAAGACGATCCTTTTTCCGAAAAAATACTGTGCCTATTGAGTCACAGGTAATTTCATATACAGACGAAGAAAAAGTCCTAATGGACGAAATTATGAAACTACCTAAGGACTACCGAAATATTATCTACTTGTATTATTATGAGGGATATAAAATAAAGGAAATTGCAGAAATTCTTGGAAAAAATCAAAATACTATCAGTTCAAAATTACAAAGAGGCAGAAATAAGTTGAAGGAAAATCTTATTGAGGGAGGTTATTATAATGAAAGAAATTTACAAGAATGCACTTGATAAAACAACCTTTCCAAAAGAAAGTAAAGAAAATCTTAAAAGCCTTTATGATAAGGTGAATAAGGAGGATAATGTTATGAGTTTTGAAAAGAAGAGAAATACAAAAAAGCCTTTAGCATTTGTGGCAGCAGGTTTAGTATGTGCAGTAGCAGTTGGCAGTACATTTGCTGTAGGTCAGTTTAATGATAGTAAAAATAGTGGTAGTAAGAATAGCTTTGTACTTAATGTTAGTGCAGCAGAAATCGGAAGAAAAGTTGCTAATGGTGATAAAACTGACACCAAGGGTTCAAAAGTAACTACTGGCACTTCCGGTTATATAGTTAGCCAAGGTGATGATAAAACTTGGCATTATGACTTTACTTTGCCTGTTGCCTGCAAAGGTAATAACATTGACGAAATTACTTATACAGTAAACAGAGGTTCGATAACTTTAGATTCAGAAGAAACTGATAAAAAATCTGAAACTGTCAGTTACAAAGCTTTACCTAAAGACAAACTTGTTTCTCTAGATATCTGTGGAGATTCATCTTCATTGAGTAAGTCAGAACAGCAAATTTTGGATAAAGGTTTAATACCACAAGCTGATATGGAACAGTATAAGAACGCTATTGATATTCTTCTAAAGGATCTTAAAGTAACTGTTAAGGCAAAGTTTAATGATGGTACAACTGAAGAAGAAACTATTAATGTCAATTCAAAACTTTGTACATCAGAAGAATTAAATGATGATGGACAGCGTGATGATGACATTATGCTTTACAATGATGACTTAGATTCAGATGAAGATGATGTTTACCTTAGCTTTGAAGTAGAAAAGTAAACACAAAATTTACCCAAACAAACCCTAATTAATCATATATTTAATCCCAAAAAGAAAAGTCAGCCTAGTAGCTGACTTTTCTTGCATTTGTAACGAACATATTTATTTTTTCTTTGCTTTTGCCTATACCGTTTTCATTTTCAACACCGGAAGAAACATCTACACAATCAGGGTGTAGAACCTTTATTGCATTAGCCACATTATCCGGATTTAGTCCACCGGCAAGTATCATCAATTTATCACTTTTAGGAAATGTTTTTAATGTGTTCCAATCAAAGGTTTTTCCACTTCCCGGTTCTTGAGCATCAAAAACAAAACCCTTTATTTTGTCAATGTTTTTGAAATTCTCATATTCATCAATATCCTTTACATTAAAGGCTTTTAGTATTGGAATATCAGTGCTTTCAATAATACTGTTTTCTAACTTACCATGAATTTGAATATAGTCAAAACCCAAGTATTCAATTATCTTAACTTGCTCTAAAGTAGGGGAAACTGTAACTGCAACTTTCTTAATGCTTTCATCTAGTGCATTTATAATTTCAGTTGACTTTTCTTCATTAATATTTCTTTTGCTTTTAGGAAAGAACATTACCATTCCTGCAAAGTCAACATTGTTTTCATTTAAGTATTCTGCCTCTTTAGTAGAAGTTAATCCACAAATTTTAATTTTCATATGTCACCTATTATAAAAAATCTATGAAAAAAGTCCGTAATAATACGGACTTAATTTTTATTTTGCTTTCTTAAGTAATTTTAACTTTTTCTTATTAATGTTACTGTTTTCTAAAATTGACTTTAAATCAAAGTCCAGAACTTCTTTGTCAATTAAGAAACCTTCACCGTCAGTAATGAAGAAGTAGAAGTAATCATTAGTTTCATAAATACCAAAGAAATCTTCATACTTTACTAAATCTTCACCAAGCAATACACCTTCATTATTAAATATGTATTCAACTTCTTTGTTTTCAAGTTGGCTAATATCACTTTTAGGCTTTACATAGTAAACCATTGTGATGATAATACCACCGATAATTGCAATTGCAGGATATATAACTGTAGTAAAGTTAAGTTCAAACTTTCTGTTGTAGATAAATGAACATACAATTACTGCAATACATAGTAAGTATAGAATTGCCGGTTTTAGAAAAGACTTTTTGTTTAGAGTAAATCTCTTAAAGTCGATTATCATATCTTTTGTATAATTAGTTTTGATTTTATATTCCATTTTTTTCACCCAAAGTGATTTTAACACAAAATACTAAATTGTGCAATGCCTTTTCTTGATATATATTGCATATTATGATATAATTATATGAATAAAAATATTGAATAAGGTGGGTGTAAACTTATGGATGTTAGAGTTAATGATAAAATTGAAATGAAAAAAGCTCATCCTTGTCAAAACAAAATTTTTACTGTTACAAGAGTAGGTATGGATTTCAAGATAAGATGTGACAAATGTGGTCACGAAATTATGATACCTCGCAGTAAAGTTGAAAAAAATATTAAGAAGATAATCAGGGAATAATATGTTTGATAAAATTGAAATTTTTAGTAAAAGATATGATGAATTAAATAACAGACTTTATGACCCAACAGTTGCCTCAGATGCAACAAAGTTTAATGAAATTATGAAGGAAGTAAAGTCTATTGAACCTATTGTGTTAAAGTATAGAGAATACAAGAAAGCACAACAGACAATTAAAGATAGCCTTGAAATTTTGGAAACAGAAAAAGACAAGGAAATCAGAGAACTTGCTCAAATGGAAATGGATGAGGCAAAGGACTCATTGGATGGTATTGAGGAAGAACTAAAAATTCTTCTTCTACCTAAAGACCCTAACGATGAAAGAAATGTTATTATGGAAATTCGTGGTGGTACAGGTGGTGAAGAAAGTTCCCTATTTGCAGGTGACCTTTTCAGAATGTACTCCATGTATGCCGATAAGCATGGCTTTAAGATTGAAATTCTTTCTTCTAACGAAACAGGCTTAGGTGGTTACAAAGAAATCTCCTTTATGGTCAACGGTGATGGTGCTTACAGTAAGCTAAAGTATGAAAGTGGTACACACAGAGTTCAGAGAGTACCTGAAACTGAGTCATCAGGCAGAGTTCATACTTCAGCAGTAACTGTCGCAGTTCTTCCTGAAGCTGATGATGTTGAAATTGACATTAACCCTAATGATTTACAGATTGATACATTCCGTTCATCAGGTGCAGGTGGTCAGCATATTAACAAAACTTCCTCAGCTATCAGAATTACTCACTTACCTACAGGTATGGTTGTTGAGTGTCAGGACGAAAGAAGTCAGTACAAGAACAAGGACAAAGCCTTAAAGGTTCTAAAGTCAAGACTTCTAAAGATTGAACAAGATAAACAAAATGCAGAGATTTCCGAAAATAGAAAAAGTCAGGTTGGTTCAGGTGACAGAAGTGAAAAGATTAGAACTTACAACTTCCCACAATCAAGAGTAACTGACCACAGAATCGGTCTTACACTTTACAAGCTTGACGATATTCTAAACGGTAATATTGATGAGATTATAGATGCTTTGATTGCATACGATAGAGCAGAAAAACTAAAAGAAAGTATGGAAAATAAGTAAAATGGATACTAAATTATTAAAGGATAACATTGAGGACATTTCTATTGCAGCAAAGATTATAAATGAGGGTGGACTTGTTGCTATGCCAACAGAAACTGTTTATGGTTTAGCAGCAGATGCTTTAAATGGTAAGGCGGTAAGAAAGATTTTTCAGGCTAAAGGCAGACCGATGGATAATCCTTTGATAGTCCATGTTTCATCAGCTCAAATGGCTATTGACCTTAAGCTTTATAAAGAGTTTACAGAAGATGCCAAGAAGTTGGCTGATAAGTTCTGGCCCGGACCTTTGACAATTATTTTGCCAAAGGGTGACTGTATTCCTGATGAGGTTTCAGCAGGACTTGAAACAGTAGCAGTCAGATGCCCTAGCCACAAAACTGCCAGAGCATTAATAGAAAAGTCCGGTAAACCACTTGCAGCACCATCTGCAAATATTTCCGGTAAACCAAGTCCAACTACTGCAGAACATTGTATCAATGACCTTATGGGTAAGGTTGATGCAATTCTTGACGGTGGTGAATGTGAAGTAGGTGTTGAAAGTACAGTTGTCACTTTAGCTACCAACCCACCAAGACTTTTAAGACCCGGTGGAATTACACTTGAACAGCTTGAAAGTGTATTAGGTGAAGTTGCAGTTGATGATGCAGTTCTTCATAAACTGGCTGAGGGCAAGAAAGCATCTTCTCCCGGAATGAAGTACAAACACTATGCTCCAAAGGCTCAAGTGTATTTGGTCAGAGGCAACAACTTTGTTGACTTTGTAAACAGAGATATTGATGAAAGTACAGCAGTAGTTTGCTTTGATGAAGATGAAAAATATATTAATGGTGAAACATTTCCAATAGGTTCAAGAACTGACTACAAGTCCCATGCACATAAGATTTTTGATGTACTTAGAAAGATAGATAAAGAAGAAAAAATAAAAAAGGTTTTTGCTCCTTTACCTAGAACAGATGGTGTGTCCCTTGCAGTTTATAACAGATTAATCCGTTCATCAGCCTTTAGAATTTTTAATGCCGATGCTTATGTTTTAGGATTAACCGGACCTACCGGTTCAGGAAAATCTACTATTGCAAAAATGTTTGCACAGTATGGTTTCCACACAGTAGATACAGACAAAATTGCAAGAAATATTATGGAAAAAGGTAGTCCTGTATTAGCTAAAATAAAGGAAACCTTTGGCGATGATGTGGTTAAAGATAATGTGCTTGATAGAAAGTTACTTGCAAAAAGAGCTTTTGTCGATGAAAATTCAACTAAAAAGCTAAACCAAATCACTCACCCATATATATATGAAAAGGCACTTTTGGAAATAGAGGAATATTCCCACAAAGGTTACGATAAGTTTATATTAGATGCTCCTGTACTTTTTGAAAGTAACGGAGAAAGATTTTGCAACAACACCCTTGTAATTCTCTCTGACTTAGATACCAGAGTAAAGAGGATAATTTCTAGGGACGCTATTACAACAGAACAAGCTATGGATAGGATAAATGCTCAGCATAGTGATGATTTTTACAGAGCAAAGGCTGACTATGTAATTGAAAATAACGGTAGCCTTGATGAAGTAAAGTCACAGGTTGAAAGTGTTGTAAAAGCTATTTTGTAAAATTCGGTATCTAAAACCAAGTAGTAGGTTTATAATATGATTAATAGAAAACCCAAGAGAAAAAGGAAAAAGAGTGGTTGTGCTACCTTAATTTTGGTGGTGTTCTTTACAGCCATAGTTGCCTTAGTTACAGTTTTATGTTTTCATATCTTTGGTGGAAATGATTCTATTAATGACAAGGTAAACGATATTAAAAAAATTCAGTACCCAAAGAAATATTCACAGATTGTAGAAAAGTACAGTGACCTTTATGGTGTAGATGATAACCTTGTATATGCAGTTATCCGTACAGAAAGTCACTTTAAACCTGACAGTGAGTCCGGTGCAGGTGCAAAAGGTTTGATGCAGATTACTCCTGAATGCTTTGAATTTTTACAGAACAATATTCCTAATGAAAAAACAAAATATAAAGAGACTGATTTGTACGACCCGGAAGTGAATATTAAGTTTGGAACATATTTTTTAAGCTATCTGTTAGATAGGTATGATAATGTTGAAAAAACTGCCGTAGCAGCATATAATGCCGGTTTCGGTGCAGTTGATAATTGGCTAAATGACCCTGAATGTAGTCTTGACGGTAAAACTTTAAGTGTTATAGTTTATCCGGAAACAGAGAATTATGTGGAAAAGGTTGAGAATGCCAAGAAAATATATATAGAAATATATAAGGAAAGGTAATGATATTATGTCTAATGAAGATTCAAAGACACTAATGGACGAAATCCTAATGTCAGGTAAAAAGAAAATTCACTCAATCAGCAATAGTGAAATTGAAAAAGCTGATGAATTTTGTGAACCATACAAGGATTTCCTAAATAAATCAAGAACAGAAAGAGAAGCTGTTGTTGAAGCAGTTGCTCAGGCTAAAGAAAACGGTTTTGAAGAATATGATCCTGACAGAACTTACTCTGCCGGTGATAAGATTTATATTGTAAACCGTAACAAAGCAGTAGGTCTTGCAGTTATCGGCAGAAAGGGTACAAGAGACGGTGTACTACTTTCTATCGCTCATATTGACTCACCAAGAATTGACTTAAAGCCAAGCCCATTATACGAAAAGGACGGTATGGCTCTATTTAAGACTCATTACTATGGTGGTATCAAGAAGTACCAGTGGACAACAATCCCATTGGCTTTACACGGTAGAGTTTGTAAGACTGACGGTACTTATGTTGATATTTCTGTTGGTGATGATGAAAATGACCCATGTTTCTGTATTACAGATATTCTTCCACATCTAGGTCAAGAACAAGCTAAGAAAACTCTGGGTTTAGCTTTTACAGGTGAAGACCTAAACTGCCTAGTAGGTAGCCGTCCATATAGTGACGAAGATGGTGAACAGGTTAAGCTAAACACAATGAAGCTACTTTATGATAAGTATGGCTTTACTGAAAATGACTTTCTATCAGCAGAACTAACTTTAGTACCTGCTTTTAAGGCTAGAGATATTGGTTTTGACAGAAGTATGATTGGTTCATATGGTCATGATGATAGAGTTTGTGCTTACCCTGCGCTAATGGCTATTATTGATGCCGGTATTCCTGACAAGACTTGTATCACATATCTAACAGATAAGGAAGAAACAGGTTCAGACGGTAACACAGGTATGCAGAGTGACTTTCTAAGATACTTTATCTATGACCTAGCTAAGTCTGAGGGCGAAGAAGGCTATAGAGTTCTTTCAAAGAGTAAGTGCCTATCAGCTGATGTTAATGCAGCAGTTGACCCAACTTATGAAAGTTGTTTTGAACCAAAGAACTGTTCTTACATTAATGAAGGCGTTGTAATTTCTAAATATACAGGTGCCAGAGGTAAGAGTGGCACAAGTGATGCTTCAGCTGAATATATGGGTGAAGTTCGTTCAATGCTGGAAAGCAACAATATTATTTGGCAAGTCGGTGAACTTGGCAAGGTTGACCTTGGTGGTGGTGGTACTATCGCTAAGTATGTTGCTAATATGAATGTTGATGTAGTTGACCTTGGTGTACCTGTACTTTCTATGCATGCACCATTTGAAATCGTAAGTAAAGTTGATGTTTATATGGCTTATTTAGCTTTTTTACATTTCTTTATGGATTAAGGGTTGATTTTTTCAAAAAGATGTGTTATTATGTATGGGCAGTCGAAAATGACTGCCCTGAAATGCGCTGATAGCTCAGCTGGATAGAGTGACTGGCTACGAACCAGTAGGTCGGGGGTTCGAGTCCCTTTCAGCGCGCCACTAGTGGGTATATGAACTATGTGTCTGTAAAGAGCGTAGTTTATATGCCTAATTGTGATATTCGCCAATTGGCGAACTTAGATGTACAATGTCTAACATAAAAGACAAGTACTATTATTAATATATAAACATCCACCGTACCGTAATTGATACGGCAGATGATTATTTATTTTATTTGTTTTGCGTCGTGGCTGAACGAAATTCCTTTGCAGGGTCGAGTACCAAGTAATTGGCAACTATCCATCGCAAGATGTAATCGCCCTCCAAGTTGTCTGTAACAGAGTTGACTAAGCTCTTAAGTAATATAAGGTAGCACCGTAATTATACTATGGTGGCTCGCTCGTCAATCATATTCTCGTATGATAGAGTTGTGGCATAACTATTATATATTACCTTGTATTAATCGTCCATTATAACCCAGACTATTCAATTGTTCATTGCGACAAAAAGAAAACTCACATCCTACCACATCTGCAAGTAGTCTGTGAGTGCCAATTGACAAATTAACTAATTTCGCTTATAATTAAATGAGCAAATTAGCCTTTAACATCAATAAGTATCATTACTACTTACTTGGTGGGTCAGCAGGTTACGCCAATAATCTGCTGACTAAAGGATTTTGTTATCCTCTCGTCTCTTTTATTATACCATAAAGTGGACGTCAGGTCAATATTTTAATGTGATTTTTGCAGATGTTTTCTTTTTATTGAAAGCATCTGCATTTTTTATTACTTTTTGAATGTCAAAATTTGTAAGATAAGCAAGATTTAAAACAGTAATTCAAAATATTAAATAAATTAATTTATTGTAAGGTTATTAATATATAATCTCAATAATGTGTGAAAATAATTAGAATTAGGTGAAACAATTATGCTATTACTAAATGTTCCATATGCAGAAAAAGATGAAGCAAAATCATTAGGTGCTAAATGGAATCCAAAATTAAAAAAATGGTATATAGAAAATAAGGAAAACTATCCTTTGTTTAAAAAATGGTTACCACATGATTATATTGTTTGCGACCATATTTATGTTATAGAAGGTTCTCAACAATGTTTTAGATGTGGCAAAAATACTCGTGTAATTGGCTTTGGAATTGAGAATTACTATCGCCTTAGTGACAGTGATTGCGAGTATTCAGGTGGTGAAATACATTTTGCATTTTCATTAAATCCAATACCTGAACAATTATTAAATTTTGTTCAAGATAATTACAATTTTAAGGAAACTTATTCTAAAACTACAAAATCCTCGTATTTAGCTAATCGTTGTGATACTTGCGATACTCTTCAAGGTGATTTTTATCTATTTGAAGAAGTTGGAAGTCCTTTTTGTTGTGCAGATAAGAACGACATATCTAAATTACGATTATATAGAATTAATTTAGATATGGATATTAATATTAATCTTTCTTTGGTCATATCATCAACTGATTTTATGCTAAAGAAATATGGACATATATATGAATTGAAATTTGAAATATAATGCGTGGACAAATTGTCCATGTTTTATATAAATTTATCTTAGTTTTAAGGAGGATGATACCATGATGATTTAGTTGTATTATGAGAATCATAAATAAATCATTAATTAATAAAGGGTAGTGATAAAATGTAGGTGAATTACTTTAATCGTTTTAACATATTTTAATATTATTAAAAATTTAATTGAAAGGATAATGATTATGATATTTATAAGTCATAGAGAAACTGATAAAGAAGTTGCAGATATGTTGGTGGACTTTTTTGCATCAACTGGAATACCAAAGGATAAAGTGTTTTGTTCATCATTACCTGGTAATAAGGTTCATAAAAAAATATCAGAAGAAGTAAAAGAAGCTTTAAAGAATAGTATTATTGATATAGTAATTCTTTCTAGCAATTATTATCAGAGTGCTTATTGCTTGAATGAAGCAGGTATTATTTGGTACAAAGATAAAAATATAATACCTATTGCATTGCCGGAAATAGATGAAAGTAATATGTATGGTTTTTTAAATAATGATTACATATTACGCCGTTTAGATTCAGATACAGATATTTCGTTTATTTACGATGATGTGAGGAAAACAATGTCAATTTCCCAAATAGATGCGACACCTTTTGTAAATGAAATAAATAAACTCAAAGGTAAATATAATGATTTATTAAAAACAAGAGAAATAACCATACCTACAGAGGATGAAATACATAATTATTATACATCAGATTTGACTACTGATGATGAGCGAATCGTATTGTATTGCTTACTTGAAAAAGGTAGTCGTAAGATTTCCAAAAATTATGTAACTAATTGGTTACGAGACAAAGAAATATATGATGTAGATGTTGACAATGCTTTTGACCTTTTGTCATCATTTGACGGTGGAAAATTTGAAGATAGAACACTAATATTTGGAGCTACAGCATTTAGAGAATACTCAAGTAATTCTGAGTCAATTATGATTGAATTAGAAAAGTATGTGGACAATCATAAAAGGCTATCTGTTGACCATTTTAAAAGACTTTGGAAAGATGGTGCTATAAGTAATATGCAAAAACTTTTGATTGCATATATAGCAGAAAAGCGAGTACATAAATTAGGTTCTCGTTCAAGAGAAGATAGACAGATTGAAAGTATAAAAAGATGGGAAACAAATAATTGCCTTGATTCCACTCTTTCTGATAATTATAAAGAATGTTTAGATTTTTTAGTTCAAAACAAACTTGTTTACGAATCAGATTGGACAAGCTATTCAAATCCTAGAGAATATACATTATATAATTCCGTCAAAAATTTTCTTTTTAATTTTCCTAAAGAGTACATTAAAGAATTAAATTATATAAAAGATATATATCATTCATCTACTTTAGATTTACTACATTTTGACGATGATGAATTACCATTTTAATCACTGAATGAAAAGAGGTGGACAAATTGTCCACCTCTTTTGGAATTAATTACTATGTCTTATTTAATAAGATATTTATACTTTGCTGTTATTAACATATCATCTTGTTCTTCAAGAGTTTTGGTATCTTGACCACAAGTAAGTATTTCCACATATTCAATATAATCGTTATTATAATCGTTATTTTCTTCTTCAAATGTGATTATTGCATTTGCTTTTTCTCTCTCACATTTTCTACAGATACAAATGAACTTTGTATTTGTTTCCTGAAGAGTATAACAATCATCAATCAAAACATAAGCATTATATCTTATGTTTTGAGCATATTCCAACATCTGCATAACAACCTTATTTGAGTGGTGCATTTCACCAAAGATGAAGACAGATGTACATACATTGTGTACCTTAACTGTTAAATTTGAGTTTTTTTCTTTTGAAACATTCATTTTTTATTTCCTTTCGTTATAAAAATATAGGAGGCTAATATATGGACTGTAGAGGTCATAATAGAAGAATACAAATAGTACAAAACTATGATGTTATTCCAGAAGTTCATGTACCAGTTATGAATGGTATCACTATTAAAAGTGATGCTGGTAATGATATATCTAAAACTTACTTTATATTTACTTGTATTCCTAAAACTACAGGTAAAAAAGAAACAATTATTTGTGGAAGGACCACAGCAAATGATTTTTCTAAATTAACCGGAAAAGAATTGCCACTGTTGTTCAATCCATTAATTAATGCTCCATTGGTTGGTGGGATAAATGCTAATGCTGCAAGATTAGGAAATCACAATAATCACCCCCATATAAAGTGGAATAAAGCAAGAAAGCAATTATATAATGCAACCATGCTTATGACTTTGTACACAGGAAACAAGCCTGACCCATTTCAACCATTGTTCGGTATAAGAAGGGATATTGAAAAATATCCTAACTACAGTGTACAAATACGACATGTTAAGGCTTTGGTAACAGTATTAAAAAAATTTAAAACTACTATTCCAAAAGTGATTGATAAATTAGAAGTTAATAATATGATGATAGCCTATAATTTTGATTTATTGGCTGATTTTCTAATTTCTAAAAATCAAAATGAATTAGTAAAATTTTTTGTTATATAAAAAGCGTGGACAATTTGTCCACGCTACTTAACCTATTCTAATAATATCTTTGTACTTGTGATATAACATATTCATTTGGTCATAATTCTTATTGTTACATCTTCTTAATTGTCGGCGTTTATTCTTGAAAAAACAGCGTCCCATAAGCTTCTGAAGGAGATATTCCATAAGATGATAATTAATATCACTTTTAGCATAGCTATCAATCAAATCTTGAGGAAATCCGTAATAGTATCCAAACATAACAAAAGCAAATTGACTATAATCTAAATCGTATAGATACTGTATTAATTTATCTTTTGTTGGATAATAAGTACCGCTAAGATTGTATTCATCTGAAATATCATCAAATCCACAAGCAACTTCAATAGAGAAAGTGCGAAAAAAATGTGATTCAAAGTAATTGTCACAAATTGTTTTTGTGGAAGTATTTATATACAATTTTTCATCATAGGTTGGAATTTCGTTTGTAGATGAAATCAAAGGACTGTCTACACTAGATAAAATTTCGTTTGCTTTCTCAAGCGAAAAGTCTACAAAAAACTTATCAATACTAGATAATGGAACATTATCATCTTGTATAAGATAAAACAATGTTCTTAGTTGTTCGATTGTAACTTCCTTTTTGGCATAGTTCTTAATAAACTTTCTTGGAAGTCCAATAAAGTATCCTAGCATTGCATAAGCAAACTGAACCATATTCAAGGTACGCATATAAACAGATAACTCAGCTGCAGATGGGTGGGTACTATAACCTTCCGTGTATTCGTATTCCTCAAAATCAGGTAAAAGTTTTTCGTTATACAACTTTTCTCTTACATCCCATCCACATGAAAATCTATCGAATGAAGAACAATAGTAATCACAAAGAAACTGTACAACACTAGGGTTGTATTGATTTGAACTTTTACAAACAGTTAAGTCGTCATATCCTGAAAAAAAGTTATCTTCATTAAATAACTTATTTTCATACATACAATAATAATGAGCACCAAAATATAAATAATCTTTCATAAGTAAAATCCTTTCGTAAATAAATGAGGTGATTAAATGTCAAATTTAAGATTTCCAGACGCATCTGTAATTAAAAATTCTCGCTTTGTAAAGAATATTACTGCCGAAAAATTAGCAAGAATTCAAGACAATAATATTCAATTATTTGAAAGTCAGTACAAGGATAATTTGTATTGTCCGGAATGTAATCAAGCTAAACTGTTCCTAAGGAACGGAACAGAAAAGATACCACACTTTTCTCAATCTAAAAACTCCTTTCATAAAGATGATTGTTCACTGAATTACAAAAGTATATCAGCAAATCAGCTAAAAGTTATATATGAGGATAAAAATCCTGATAATTATGAAATACATAATAGATTAAACAAGATTATAGGTTTATTTTTTCAAAACAAAAATGTAGGTTCCAGTCCTTTAGTTATAAGCGTACCTAAAAAGAAAAAACCAACAACAAGTACATCAGTTGTCGGAGAAGAAACATATGTTAAAGCATCAATTCCAAGAAGATTAGTTACAGCTCTTAGGACAGAGGATTTAAGAAAAATCAAAATCTTCTATGGTGATGTTTATATTAAATGGGATAAAGCAAAAAATAATACAGACAATAAATCTAGGTGGTATTTAAGAATTTATAAGGACTATGATAAAAAGAATAGTAAATATAAATACTTGTGCTGTAGTATAGCTATTAGTGATAGGGTCTATAAATGTATAAAAGAGAATAAGGCTAATTATTTAGATAATCAGCACTGTTATATTGCTTTCTTTACTGAAATCTGTCAAAAAGAAAGTAATGGTAACTATTATAATAATTGTAGCCTAAGACACTCAGATTTTCTCGAAATCAAAACTATTCGTATAATTTAGGTAAAGCAAAAAGGTTGGACAAATTGTCCAACCTTTTGTTTAATTACAAACTATTCTATATTTTCTTTTTAGATGATTAAAACACGAAAAGTGAATTAATTTATCTTTTTGTAATCTACCAACCACTATTCCAGGATGAATATTGATAGAATTTGCAAATTTAGTAATTTCATCCTCGGTGAATATGCCTTTTTGACAAAAGCTTTTGTAATCACCATATGGAATTAAAGTACTTTTTGCAAATTCATCTGCTTCAATTTCAAGTTTCTCATCTAAATTTTCTAAATCTTTTTTTTCTAAACTTACAATCAATGTTTTTGTTTTATGCTGAAAGATGTGTTTGATTTCGTGAAATAATGAGAACCAAAAAGTATCTGCATACGACCTTCTATCATTTAAAGCTAAAATAGCTTTATCATTGTTAATCCACTTAACAGCTCCGTTTATTCCACAGTTCTTTAAATTTGGCAACAAAACAAACGATACTCCACAATCAGATAATATTTCTTTCAAGACAGGAAAAAACTCATTAGGTTCAGAAACTGTTAGGGCTCTGATTTTTGGAATAGATTCTTCTAACTTTTCGCTATCGTAATTTTTTGTTTCAATTTGTTTACCCATATTAATGGCTGTTTGTACCCAAGCTTTTGAATTAATAACATTTTTTTCGTTAATATTAGAAATTCCAGTTCTGTAATTTATCAAAAAATCTTTTTTCTTTAAAATACTAAGATTAGAAATCATAAAGAAAGCACAAAGATAATTAATTTTTTCTTCTGAATTCTTTGTATTAGGAAGACCAAATTGTGTGAAATAACTGTAATCAATATTTTTGACTATTTCAATCTGTTCATCTAATTTCTTTCTGTTTTCAATTTCTAAAATCTTTTCTTCATAAGATTTTTCAAGATTAATCCATACATCAACACTAGTTCCTAACATTCTACTCAATTTCATTGCTAAATCGGTAGAAAGTTTAATTTTCCCAGATAGAAGTTCACTTAGATTTTTAGGGGTTGTTCCCAGTCTAATAGCAAATTCTTCTTGAGTTAAATCCATATCTTCGATGATATCTTTGACATAATAACCTGGATGAAAAGCAATTATATTATCATATTCAATTTTATTCATAATGCTTTGATACCTCCAATACTAAAAGAACATTTGTACAATTATTTAATTCTTTTAAATCTGTGCTTGTCACTACTTCTTCATTACAATCGAGAGGTGTTATTATAAGTCGATATGGTGACTTGCGTCCATCAATATCAATGGCGTATTGATATTTGCTACTTATTCTTTTATCTTGTTTGAGATGATGAAAATGATATATTGGCATATTGATAATATCACCTAAATTTTTTGCGTTATCAATATAATTGATCGTTGCAAATAATTTTTTAGTAATTTTATCACTAAAAGCCTTTTGTGCTTCTTTTAAATTTGTACATTGTTTTTGTACTTTTTTATTTTTATATTTAACTTTCACTTTATGCAATAGCCTCCCATCTCAAAACAGAAAAATAAAAAAATAAAAGAATATGATATAAATTACCTATTAGGTAACTTATATTTATATTATAGACTTGCAAAGTAACGCTGTCAATATATTTCGCAAAAAAATAATTATGCGAAATCAAAAATGTACAATATTACAAATTGCAATGAAAAACCTTGGACAATTTGTCCAAGGTTTTTCATTATATTAGATTTTTTATACTATTGTTGTTTCTGTATGAATTAATAATTTCATCAACTTTAGTTTTGTCAGAAGTTTTAATCCTAATAACACTATTTCCTTGTTCGTGTACAGTTCCTTCAAAACTGATACCATTCTTTTCTAGAACAGTAGCTTCCTTAAATGATACTTTTAAATAGTAATCATCATTTGGATTGTAATTATGCTCACTTTCCTTTTTTTGTAAAGGAATACCATCAATACAAGAATGGTAGATAAATTCTTTAATATCATCCATTTTGTTTGTTTCATAAAATTCAACTAGCATTTTAGAGAAATCCCTTTGTAATTCAACCGGAATAGAAATGATACCAACACCGTTTGAAATCATTATTTGATTTGCAGAAAGCATACTAGTTCTCTTATTACCATCACCAAACATTTGCCTACGCATTAAACGCAACATCATTGTGATTGCTCGTTCTGTAGGATTTGCAATAGTTTTAATATTTTCAATTTCTTCCTTAATTTTGCTTTCAATAGGTAGTTCCGGTTTCCATCTTGTACCACCAATAGATACCGGAAAATTTCTAATAAAACCGGCATTAGGAATAAGATTATATTCTACATACTGATTGATTTTACAAATATATGGATAATCTATAGGATATTCTATAGTATCCAAAATAAATTGCCAAGCGTGTTTTAAGTTGTTAATTGCAATTACAGTATTTACTTCTACATCAGAGATGACTGAACCTCTATAAATTGCTTCTGTATCTGGGAAAGTTACATTCAAACCTTCAAGTCTAGCACTTTTCCAAATAATATCAACAATATTTCTTTTTGCAAGAAATATATTGTCTTCTAGGGTCATTTGAAACTTATTTTCCATATAATCACTCCATCCAAAATAATTATAATGCTTTTAAGCATATAAAGTCAATGAAAAATGCGAACTGTCCATACAATAAACAACAGGAAGAAACCAACAGAGAAAAATGATTACACTCAATGTGGAAAACTCAAAAGCAAAGCAATGTTGAAAACTTACATCATACAACAAAAGTGAATTTTTTTACAACCATAATACTCTAAGTTACATCTATACTTTAAGTATAATTTAATATTCTTTCTTCTGTTGGTATTCAATAGGTAGTGGGTACTCCTCACAGAGGTGTAAATTTTTGGACTACCCCTTGATAAAGAAAAACACTTGACAGTCTTGTGTAAATTGTGTACAATACCCTTGTAAGATTTGAATATGCCTAAAACAAATCTAAAAGGGAAAATACTTAGTCGAGAAGAGTATCTTCTTCTTTTTTTGCGTTGTATCTTAGGTTTATGAATTAAGATGGTATTTATCTGATAATAATTATCAGCATAACTGCCATATTTCTTTTTTACTCTATATCTACTGATTAGATCTTTTTTAATTAGTGACTTAAGTATAGCAATAACGCTAGAACGATGAAGATTTAACTGATTACAAATATCATTAAAACTGTTCCAAAATTGCATAGTACGGCTATCAGCACACTTACAACAATAAAGATACATTCTAAATTCAGACGCAGTTAATTTAATCTTGAAAATTTTGCTGTTCACTAGGAAGTATTTAAAGTTAACAATAGGTAGGGTATAGTGATATGTACCAAGCTTATGTTCGTCAACAAAATATCTTCTAACTTCAAGAATTAAATTAAGTCTATTAAGTTTATCAATGATACGAGAAATAGTTTTAGGTGTCAGTCCTGTCATAGTAGCAATAGCTTTTTGTGATATTCTTACATATTTTTTATTCTTATAGCATACTCCACGTAAACTGTATAATGCAGCCAATACAGTTAGTTCTGTTGCACTAAGTCTCATATTCATATCAAAAATCTTATTTGGCATTCTAAAAAGGTCATTACTACTCATTACTATTCCTCCTTTCATTGATTAAAAAATAAAAAACTGCACTTGCTATAATAACAAGTGCAGTATGAATAACTACAGATATGACATAAATATATAAGATTATATAGTATCACTAATTGACATTTTAAAATTTATATGATACAATCAAATAAATTCAAAAACTGATGTTAACAACTGCTTCTTGTTATCATTAGGCTATCGTAGGTGGTGGTACACCTACGATAGATGAATTTTTTATTTTCTTAAATTATAAATTAAAAGTTGAAATTTGTCAATTGTAAATTTAGCCGTTACTTCATAAGTGGAGTAACGGCTTTATTATTTTAGGCTCTATAATAAATGTTGGGGTAAGAAAAATAGAGCCTACGAAAAAATATAAAAAA
>OBJF01001759.1_pt1 | contig 17841 bp, 18 predicted proteins | sample 1519091 | NCBI WGS metagenome assembly OBJF01 (sample SAMEA2452124, study PRJEB22498) | human gut metagenome | biome: human feces; feature: human gut; material: feces | place: Australia | collected 2012
TGATTTCTGTGCATCGCGAAGCGCGTTACTGTGAACGGAGTGAACAGTAACGTTTATCTGTTACTGTTTTTGAAGAAGGTGCAGATTGCCTACTATCCAAAAAGGAGAATACCACCACATCCGGCAGCATTCTCCCTGCATTTATTCACTCTTCAATTTATTTCGCCTGAATATATCCCTGCGCCTTCAGTGTCTCTGCGCAAAGAACAGCACCGCCTGCAGCACCTCTTACAGTGTTGTGGGAAAGTCCGATGAACTTCCAGTCGTAAACAGTATCCTCGCGAAGTCTTCCGATTGATACGCCCATTCCGTTCTCGAAGTTCACATCCTCTGTAACCTGTGGACGATTATCCTCCTCAAGATACTGAATGAACTGCTTCGGTGCGCTTGGAAGATTCAGTTCCTGAGGAACTCCCTTGAACTCTACAAGTGCTTTTACAAGCTGCTCTTTCGTAGGTTTCTTTCTGAATTTTACAAATGCAGCTGCAGTGTGACCATTCAGGATCGGCACACGAACACACTGACATGTGATAACAGGCTCTTTCGCCGGAACAATCACGCCGTCCTCAATTTTACCCCAGATACGAAGCGGCTCTTTCTCGCTCTTTTCTTCCTCGCCACCAATATATGGAATGATGTTATGCTCCATTTCCGGCCAGTCCTTAAATGTTTTTCCAGCTCCGGAAATTGCCTGATATGTAGTAGCAACTACTTCATATGGCTCAAATTCTTTCCATGCAGTAAGTGCAGGTGCATAGCTCTGAATAGAACAGTTTGGCTTAACAGCGATGAAACCTCTCTTTGTTCCCAGACGCTCTTTCTGATGTTTGATAACTTCGAAATGCTCTGGATTGATTTCCGGAATTACCATCGGCACATCAGGTGTCCATCTGTGAGCGCTGTTGTTGGAAACAACTGGTGTCTCAGTCTTGGCATATGCTTCCTCGATGGCTTTAATCTCGTCCTTGGACATATCTACAGCAGAGAATACAAAGTCAACAGTTGACGCAACCTTCTCTACCTCATTTACATTCATAACAACAAGCTTTTTCACTGCTTCCGGCATTGGAGTATCCATTTTCCATCTGCCTCCTACAGCGTCCTCGTAAGTCTTTCCAGCACTTCTCGGGCTTGCTGCAACAGTTACAACTTCAAACCATGGATGATTCTCTAACAGGGAAATAAATCTCTGACCCACCATTCCGGTAGCACCTAAAATACCAACTCTAAGCTTTTCACTCATAATATTCTCTCCTCATTCTTTCCTCTGCGTACATGTGTATTTCTATGACATACTATACCATGTTCTGAGAAAATGCAAGTACTTTCTTAAATTTTATCATATTAAAGCAATAAATTTATCTGATTTACCAAAAAAATCCTGTAAAACAAGATTCTTTCGTTACTTTCCACCGAACTGCCCAGAGCATGTTTAAAAAAGGCTTTCTGCAAGATGTGTCCTCTTTTCAGTTCTCTTCCAGATACTTTTTATTTCCTGCAATTACCTGCTCCATCACATCCGGACCGGGAGCTCCAAGAGTCATACGTTTCTCCACACAGGTCTTCATGCTGATAGCCTCATAAATATCCTGTTCAAACACAGGACTGATTTCTTTATACTCTTCAAGGGACAGTTCATCCAGGGAAATTCCCTTTTCAATACATTTTAGAACCAACTGCCCAACGATTCCATGCGCATCACGGAAAGGCACGCCATGATTTACCAGGTAATCTGCCGCATCAGTAGCATTGGTAAAGCCATTCTTTGCGCTTGCTTCCATGTTCGCCTTGTTAAACTGCATGGTGGATATCATGCCGGTAAAAAGAGCCAGACAACCTTTCACAGTATCAATAGCATCAAATGTAAGTTCCTTATCCTCCTGCATATCCTTATTGTATGCCAGCGGAATTCCCTTCATGGTAGTAAGAATTGATGTCAGTGCTCCATAAACACGTCCTGTTTTTCCTCTTACCAGCTCAGCAATATCCGGGTTCTTCTTCTGAGGCATAATACTGCTTCCGGTACTGTATGCATCATCGATTTCCACAAAACGGTACTCATTGGAATTCCAGAGAATAATCTCCTCGGAAAAACGGCTGAGATGCATCATAACCGTAGAAAGTGCGGACAACAGTTCAATCACATAATCTCTGTCAGATACAGAGTCCATGCTGTTTCTGGTTGGCTCATCAAAGTCCAGAAGCTGTGCGGTGTATTCTCTGTCCAGCGGATAGGTAGTTCCTGCAAGAGCTCCCGCGCCAAGAGGACAGGTGTTCATTCTCTTGCGGATATCAAACAGACGTCCTCTGTCACGGCGGAACATTTCAAAATATGCTCCCACATGATGCGCCAGCGTAACTGGCTGGGCTTTCTGGAGATGGGTAAAGCCGGGCATATACGTATGCACATTCTCTTCCATGATCTTCTGAAGAGCCTCAAGCAGTGATTTTACTTCCTGGTCAATCTCATCGATCTCATCACGCACATAAAGTTTCATGTCCAGTGCAACCTGGTCATTACGGCTTCTTCCCGTGTGAAGCTTCTTACCCGGATCACCAATACGGTCGATCAGGTTTGCCTCTACAAAACTGTGGATATCCTCATATTCTGATGTGATTGCAAGTCTGCCTGCTTTCACATCTGCCAGGATTCCCTCCAGTCCTTCTAATATCTGATCTCTCTCTTTCTCTGTCAGAATCCCCTGTTTTGCAAGCATCTTTACATGTGCCTTGCTGCCACGGATGTCCTGTTCATAAAATTTCTGGTCAAATGAAATGGATGCATTAAAATTATAAACCAGTTTATCGGTTTCCTTAGTGAAGCGTCCGCCCCAAAGCTGTGCCATAATATTTTCCCTCATTTCCTGCAAAGTTCCACGAATTTTTCAATATTTTTATTCCAAAAGCAAGATGCTTAAGAATTTTACAGAAATACACTTTGAAGTATTATAGGAACCTTACAAATTCTTTCTAACTTTACTACAATCAAGTGCTAGTTTATCACACTTTCTGCTAATTGCAAAGAGTCTTTCATTATGATTTTCGCTATACATTACTGCATCAAACCGTTTTGCAATGCACAAAATTCATGCAAGTGCATGACTCTGCACTATTGTTTGCAAAATATCAGATGGTTTCACTGACAGTCCATGCAGCTCTGTTGTTTCTGCTTTTCCCGCTCCATGCTCTCCCGCTTAGAAAACACACACCCGCAATAATTCTGCCGATACAGCCCATATTCATGGGAAAGTTCTATAGACCGCTTATATCCGTTCTTTTTCTTGAAATCAGACGGAAGATGCTCCACTTTATAGATTTGTGCAAGTTCCTGGCCTATCTCATTGATCTTTCCCGCATTTTTTAAAGGACTGATGGAAAGTGTGGTGGTAAAATAATCATATCCGCCCTCCTGAGCCAGCTTTGCTGCTGCCTCCATTCGAAGCCGATAACATTTGAAACACCGTTCTCCTCCCTCCGGTACATCCTCCAGCCCTTTTGCCATGGCATAAAAATCCTCTGGTCTATACGCGCCTTCCACCAGATCGACTGGATGAAGAAACTCCATCTCGCTGATCAGCCTGCGGATTTCTGCCACCCGCTTCTCATATTCCTCCTTGGGAGAAATATTGGGATTATAAAAAAATACTGTAACAGAAAAAAACCTGGAAAGATATTCCAGGACATAACTGCTGCAGGGCGCACAGCATGCATGAAGAAAAAGTCTGGGAACCTTTCCTTCTTTCTCATGCTGTTCGATTAATTTTTCAAGCTCTTTTTGGTAATTTACATTTGCCAATTCTCTCACCCATTCTTACAATCGTTTCATATCCATTTTCAGAATTCTCTATCAAATCAGAATCCAGCCTTACCTTTCCATGCTGAAGAAGCAGGACAATGGTAGAACCTCCGAATTCAAAATAACCTTTTTCTTCACCCTTTTTCACTTCACAGGCACCAGGTTTCAGATTGGTAATTTTCCCCACCATCATAGCTCCGACTTCCATCATAGCAATGGTTCCAAACTGCTCTGTTTTTAACAGGCAATACTCTCTGGTATTCTCATGATAAATCTGGCATACGTCATTAGCAGCAGGATTTACCGTATGAAAAACACCGGGGATCTTTACATCCGGAGATTTCTCTCCATCTGCCACATAGCAGTAATGGTGATAATCATCGACTGTCAGCCTGAGGATCACTGCATAACCGCCAAGATACCGCTTTGCCAGCTTTTTATTCTTCAGCAGGCGTTCCAGAGTATACAGAGTATCTTTTATATAAAATCTGGAATCACTGCCAATACGGCTCACGGTAACCTTTCCGTCACAAGGACTGACCAGTACGCTGTCATCCGCTGCTACAGGCCGCTGCCCCTCTTTAAGCCTGCGGGTAAAAAAGTCGTTATAGGAAGCAAACTCCTGTCTGGTGCAGCTGGAAAGATCAATGTGATTGCGCTCCACAAATCCAGGAATCATCCTCGCAGAAAGCCTGGTATTCAAAAACCAGCCGCCCAGTCTGGTAACAAAAGGCTGTATTATGATCTTCAGGCAAAGACGTCCGCCCCAGTCATTATACAGATGGCGCAAAAATTTATCCTGTCTGTTCTCCTCTATTGTGATGTTGCCTTTTCTGTCTATATATTTCATAATACCTCCCCTGCATTTGCTATAAAAGTTCCCGATGGCATCCACAAATGAGCCATGCCTGCATAAGCGAATTCATGGATATCGTCTGGCGACAGCCCGGATTACGAATGCAGCCGGCAGCTGCAGGAGCGCAACAGGCGCCAGACAGCTGACTTTCATATATGGTGAATATCCGTTTTATAACAGATGAAACATCATGGAAAGCGCCAGTGCCACAAGGGCAACCAGAAGGATCACCATTGGATTCTGAGGTTTTTTCACCTTAAAATCACTGATAAACAGCACTCCGACTACTACCACTGCCACATGGATCACCAGAAGGAAATTTTTCCCGCATCCTCTTCTCAGCAGATAAAGGAACGGAAGGATGATCGCCATCGAAGTGATTGGCAGACCTTGGTAATAGTGACGAAGCTCGGAGGTCTCGTTCTGTCTCTTCTCTTCCATTACGTTAAAGTAACCCAGACGGATTACAGAAGCTACACAATACAGGCAGAGAATGATCACACCCGGAATATGGTTCATTCCCAGACAATAACAGATCATTGCCGGAAACACACCAAAACATACCACATCACACAGGGAATCGATCTGAATTCCAAATTTCTTCTCATCCTCTGTACGGTTCTTCTTTGTACGGGCGATTTTCCCGTCAAACATATCACAAAGTCCGGACAGTGCCAGACACAAAATTGCAACTTTGAAGTCTCCCTCCAGTGCTCTTGTCATTCCAAATACGGAAACAGCGAGACTGATGTATGTAAGCACCACCGTATAATCATAAAATCCAAGCATATCCTGTTTCTCCTTTTTCAAACGTTCTTCCTTCATTGCAGTTAATTACATCCTTTGTATCTCTTCGTTTTTCCTTCCAATGGTAAGATGTGCCACACAGGTCATAAGTGCACTGATCAGCATCTGTCCGTAATAGGAAATCCCACGGCTGAGCAGCATAGATGGCAGCAAAAGCGGTCCAAATACGGGCACAAACATCACCATATATAATGTCTCGCTGATTCCCATGCCTCCCGGAAGAGGAAGCATATCCACAGATACGGAAATCACCGCCTGTAAAATAGTAACGGTCAGGATTCCATACTCATGGAGTCCCAGGGCGCGGTACACCCAGTAAGTGACCGTGAACAGAATACACCTCTGCACAAATGTAATGATAAATACATTCAGTATGATCCGCTTATGGCTGGCCCAGAAGGCTGCCGTTGCGTGATACTGGTCCATGGAAGCCTCCAGCCTCTCAAGCCTTGCCTTTTTGGGCTTCAGAATCCGGACATGCTCAATGATCTTCAGACCCTTTACCATGATCCATTTCGCAAGACCGGGAGCAAATACCAGTATCATCATAAAGGTAACACAGAACACATTCAGACCCACGCCTAGATAAAACACCCACATATAGTCCCCAAGATAGCCTCTCAGGAAATCACCGCCCAGAAAACAGATCAGAACACCGATCACTACCAGAACTGCCTTGTAGGTGATGGTAACGATCATCAGGACCAGAGTAGTTACCGGAATAGGCAGTTTATCTTTTTTCATGTAAAAGATCTGCATGGGCTGTCCGCCTGATGCAGACGGAGTAATACAGCTGAAAAAAAATCCTACAAAGGAGTACAATGCACAATGAGTCATTTTCACACTGGCTCCAAGTGTTTTCATCATATAAAAAATGATAACCGATTCGCCAAGAATAAAAAATACCACGCACACAAGACTCAGAAGCAGATATCTCCCATCAGCATCCCTGGCAGTACTGATAATATCTCCGATGTCCTTGCCGCGAAAAACCAGGTACATGGTAAGACCGAAAACGATCACCAGAAATAACAGGTTGAAAACCGTTTGCTTTTTACTCATAATATTATTTTCTTTCTAAAAAAAATTGTCGGTACAGGAACCGCGAACTCCTCTTCGCTACACTCTGCACATAGATAAATCACTTCATTATAACACACCCCACCCCAAAAGCATATCATAAATTATACGAAAATGGAGGTTTGATTATGAATCCGCTTCTGGAAGTAAAGGATGTGTGCCTTTCTTACCATAGCTTATCCGGGGAAACGGCTGCCCTTTCTCATATATCTTTTCATCTTATGCCAGAAGAGTTCCTGGCTGTCGTGGGTCCTTCTGGTTGTGGAAAGTCCACTTTGCTGAATCTGATCTGCGGGCTTTTACATGCGGAAAGCGGAACCATTCTTATGAATGGAAAGCCACTGAACAAGGACAGCGCCCGTATTGGCTATATGCTTCAAAAAGACCACCTTCTGGAATGGCGCAGCATCTACCGCAATGTTCTCCTTGGACTGGAAATAAAAGGTGAACTCACAAAAGACAATCTTTCCTATGTAGATGAACTGTTAAAGCTTTATGAGCTGGACAAATTCCGTAACAGTCGTCCAAGCCAGCTCTCCGGCGGCATGCGGCAGCGGGCGGCACTGATCCGCACTCTTGTATTAAAACCGGATCTTCTGCTTCTCGACGAACCATTCTCCGCACTTGATTACCAGACACGGCTGAACGTAAGTGATGACATTGGAAAAATCCTGAAAATACAACGAAAGCCGGCTATTCTTGTCACTCACGATATTTCCGAAGCCATCAGCATGGCTGACCGGGTACTGATTCTTTCAAAGCGTCCTGCCACTGTAATAAAGATCGTTCCCATTGATCTGGATATGAAAGACCGCACGCCCCTTTCTTCGAGAAATGCCCCTGCTTTCAAATCCTACTTTAATCTGATCTGGAAGGAGTTGAATCAGAATGCATGAACCTTCCCCCACTCAAAAAGCATATCTTGCCCGCCAGAAAAGGGACCGTCGCCTTGTTGTAAGCGCAAGGCTTCTGGTCTTTCTTATTTTTCTGGCACAATGGGAAATCCTGGCAAGGGCTGGCTGGATTGACTCTTTTATCTTCAGCAGCCCTTCCATGATCTTCAAAACCTTTGTAGAGATGGCCAAAAACCACTCGCTGTTCATCCACATTGGAGCCACCCTGAAGGAAACTCTTCTTAGTTTCCTCTTCGTAGTAGTCCTGGCATTTCCATTCTGCTGTGGGTATACCCCAGACTTGCAAAAGTACTGGAGCCTTATCTGGTAGTGCTGAACAGCCTTCCAAAGTCTGCCCTGGCACCCCTTCTCATTGTATGGCTGGGTACCCGTCAGCGGACCATCATTGTTGCAGGTATGTCTGTGGCAATCTTTGGATCAATTCTGAACCTGTATACAGGCTTCGGGGAGATCAGCCAGGAAAAGCTGAAGCTGATCCGCACACTTGGCGGCGGTAAAAAGGAAGAGCTTTTAAAAATTGTTTTACCCTCCTCTGTGCCCCTTATTCTTGCAAATATGAAAGTGAATATTGGTCTTTGCCTGGTAGGGGTGATCATAGGCGAATTCATCGGTGCAAGACAGGGGCTTGGCTACCTGATCATATATGGAAGTCAGACATTCCAGTGAGTACGCATTCTGACAGTTTCCCCAAAATGCTGTCCTCTTCTCTTTCCAATTTTCTATAACGAAGTGCAATTCCGTATTTCTTCAAAAAAGTAATTTAATTTTATTTTTCAGAGCCACTCTTTCCGACAGTCAAAGGCTATCCTCTCCGCTCCTCTTTCCAGATGGATCACACCGCATTCCCTGAAACCAAATTTCTTCAAAGCGCCCTGCATGGGCTTGTTATCCTCATGGGTATCAATGCGCACATATCCGCTTCTCTCCAATCCATAAGAAAAAGCAGCCCTGGTCACACCCTTTGTTACTCCATTGGAAGCGACTCTGTGAATCACGCCGTAGGGCTCCCTGTCGCTGTGCCATTCACCATTTTCGATCACACGGTAAGTAGGATCCTCTCCTGTAAAAAATACAAATGTTCCCACAATTCCCCCATTTTCCACGCATACATAGGAAATTCCTGTTTTTATATCATTTTCTACCGTTGAAACTTCCGGGTAGCGGTCCTCCCACTGGTTTGGATTACCGTTGTTTTTCATAAATTCCCGGGCAATTTTATATAAGTTCAGTATCTGTGGCAGATCCTGAAGTGTAGATTTTCTGATATTCATAATCCTGTTCCTTTCTACCTGTTCGGACAAAATATACCGCACAGCAAGGCGTGCAGATTGCGGGAATGATTTTTCAAACAGGCGCTAAATAGTGTCTGTAACTGCAGATATGACGGGCAGTTACGATTTTTTCAGTATAGCATATCAAAGGTCTCTGCCGCAATAATGCATTTTCCCTGTTTCTTTACCACTTTCAGATGATCCGGATAAATCAGGATTTTCTCCACCATTTTTAACTCACATAATACGTGGGCCTTTAGAATCACATGATGTTCTTTTAAAAACTGCTCTGTCTCCCGAAGCCTTTTTTCCACTTCTTCCTGTTCCTCTGCCAGAAAATCCCTGTTCTTCTGCCTGCACGTTCTGCTGCCGGTGTTGTTCTTTAATTTATTTTGCAGTTCCCTTTCCTTGATCTGGTAAAGAGATTCTTCCACCAGGCCTTCCAGATATTTGTCCAGCAAAAGCTGTTGCTGGTATTTAATCTTTTTTTCCAGCTGTTCGTACTTTTCCAAATTCTTCTTTTGGTTTTCTTCCAGACTTTCCTTCAAAAGCTGCATGAAAGAATCCGTAATCTCCCTTTCCTGATCTGGCAGGATTTCTTTTCCTCCGGACCTTTCCAGAAGAAGAAACAATTTTTCCTCTTCCAGATGGATATTGGCACAGCCGCCTGGCTTTTCCTCCTTTTTTCTCCCCTGTTCCAGATAAGTTTTACATTTCCATTCATGGATTTTATGGTTTTTTCCCTTTCTTGTTGTCCGGTAAAAAGGAGCCCCGCACAAACCACAGACCAATTTTCCGCTAAACACATGCTTTCCCGGATTTACTCCAAAGCACCTGGCCGTTTTCTCCTGATTTCCGACAGGTTTCTTTCTTTTGTCGATTTCTTCATTGGCAGCCTTCCACAGTTCTTCTGACACAATTGCCGGAATCCGGTTTTCATAAATATAAAACTGTTCCTGTGGATTTTTTACCACCTGCCTGGTATCAAAATCATAATGTTTCCGGTTCATGACCACAGTACCTTTATTGACAGGATTTCGGATCATGCGGCGGATATCAGAATCGGTAAAAAAGCTTCCATTTCGTTTCTGCACACCATCCTCCCGCAGGATCCGGGCGATACATCTGCTGCCAAGACCTCCTGCACAAAGCTCATACATTTTTCTTTTCACCTGTGCCTCTTCCTCTATGAGCACCAGACTTTTATCGGGCAGCTTCCGGTAGCCATAGGTATTGGAAGTAAGCATCAGGGCACTTCCAGTCTTTTGCCGGTTCCGGTGGGCGTTATTGATCTTACGGCTTAATTCCCGGCTGTATTCCTCTGCCAGAATTGCCTTGATTCCAGTGATCAGACTGTCATCTGCACTGTAAAAACGGTTTTCCAGATAGAGATACAGCCGTTTGCCACAAGTCACGAGACGGTCCACAAAAACATACCAGTCCTTTGTGTTTCGCATCAGTCTGTCCTGGGATTTTATCACCACAATCTCAAATTTATCTCTAAGAAGGTCAGAAAAAAGCCGCTGGTACTGTTCCCGTCCCCGGGTGCTGGTACCGGACCTGCTTTCTATATATTCATCCTCTAAGGACCAGTTCAGGCGGCGGACGCATTCTCTTGCCTCCGCCGCCTGTCTTATAAGCGCATCCTTCTGGCACTCCTCTTCTGTACTGCACCGGCAGTAGATCACTGCCCTGGTCATAAAGTGCCACCGTATTTTTCTATTTTTTCCTTCAAAACCAACAATTCAGCTGAGGTAATCCATTTTTCCTCTGCAAGAATATCTGCGATTTTCTTTAATAGTTCCTTTTTCTCTGACAATTTTAAATTTTCCTGATTTTTCCGGCTGGTAACAGACCGTGGAAAAACGGATGTGTACTGCTCTTCTTGCTCCCAATTTAAGGATTCCGCCAGACTCATACTATCAACTCCGGTTTTCATGCCTTATGGTATAATATGCAGTTCTTCCTGTCTCTGCCATATTTTTTTCTATCTTCCAGGCGGATTGTCCAGCATATGCCACTCCCACTCCGGATCAATAACGGCATCCGCACTTTCCATAACTGCACAGTCCTTATCACAGCCATCCACTGCACAGGCGCAGGCCATACCCGCTTTCTCAAAATGCCCTGGCACACCTTCATAACGCACGCACCATAATCCACGATAGTGCATCCGTTTACATAGGCCATATTCATACTCGTATTTCACTATTTTTTCTGACATTTCTCTACCTCTTCCAACTTTTCATTACCGTTTCTTCCGAAAGTAAAGGGACCGAAAGCCACTCTATTTTTCCTTCTGCCATAGTATATTTCTGCCATTCTGGTAAGCGCAGTCCATTGCCAGCCTTACGCCAGGCTTTTCTGTCATGGGATCTTCAATTCCCACAGACAGCGCATATCCCTCCTTCAAAAGTGCCGGAATATCCCGGGTTTCAAATACAGTCCGGGTAATAAGCTGTGTATCCGGTAAAACAGAAGAAAGAAGCATATTGATTTCCGTCTTATCCACTGTATTTCCGGAAGGATCCTCCAGATACAGATATACCGGCCAGTTTTTGTAAAACGGAGCAACGCCGTCATTATTCCAGGTCAGGCACAGGCAATCTTCCTGCCCCTCCCTTTTCCAGGCAGCTTCTGAGATCCACAGGCGGTACCCCATATTCAAAAGCACTTTGTCATAGCCATCTTTATACTGACTGTCTGCATATTTCGGACCTAAAAATGTAGTGTGAGACTTCCGGACCAATTCTACAGTCTGTTCCAGATCTGTCACCAGCATCTGTTCCATGGAAACAGAGCTGGTAAATTCACCGCCCGATGGAGCTGTCTTCCAGAAGTCTGGCATACTGCCAAGCGCATCTTTCTCCTCTGCCTGTCCATAATCTCCACCTTCCTGAATCCAGGTCAGCCATTCCTCTGTGGACTCTTTATGCCCGGTCATATCATTATAAAGCCCCATTCCATAAGCTTCTGCAATATGAAAAGGTCTTCTCATAAGCCTGTTTACGCCGGGAAAAGCTTCCAGCCAGGGCATAATATACTGGTTTCTTACAGCTTCCTCAGGGATTCTCGTAATCCCATCGCTGTAATTTACATGCCACTCTCCCCAATGTCCAAGACTTCCAAGCTCAATATAACTGATCAGCCCGTCTTTTCCAAAATGCTCTCCAAGGGCTTTGATTGCCTTCTCATGCTCTTCTATAAAAACCTTATTGTTGTAATCCGGTGAATATCCTTTTCCATATTCACCGTCATACCAGGTTCCGTCTTCCCCCGTCTTCTCATACAGCCACCGGGGGATATCCATATGTTTCTCATCACCTGGAATGTCACAGACAAAACGAAGGATCAGATGCTTTCCTTCTTTTTTCCACCTGTTTATCTGGTTTTCCTCTTCTATGGAATCCCAGGCATACACCCCTTCTTCCGGCTCTAATTCTGCCCAGGTAATGTCCATATACAAAAGCGAAATATCCTCTGACACATTCTCATACCAGGCACTTGGTGCATATCCCATAAGCGGATTTCCAAAAATCTCCTGGGATTTCTGAAACTGCTTTTTGTTTCCATTTCCGGAAGACCACCATTGATAACCTGCGCCAGCTGCCAGAATGACTATCAGAATCAGCAACATTGCTGCCAGAATCTTTTTCATCCGTGATATTCCCCATTATACTGAATCAGAGTGACATCTTCTACCTCTTCAATGCTGCGGATTTTTTCCATAAAATCCATGTCATTTTGTCGGCAGTACAATTCCACTGCCATCTCTGTTTTTTCTTTGCGCATGGTCTTGGATTTGACAAAATACTTTCTTTTTCCAAAGCAGCGGATTACCTCATCCCCTGCCTGGTCTCCTGCATAGTGGATCACTGCAATATAGATTTTTCCTCTCTGCTGTTTGTGATAAAACAATACAATCATCAGGATCATAATCGCAGCCGCCAGAAGCGCCAGGACATACATTCCCGCTCCAGCCGTAATTCCTGTGGTGATTGCCCAAAACAAATACAAAAGATCCATAGGATCCTTAATTGCTGTACGAAAACGGACAATGGACAACGCTCCTACCATACCAAGTGAAATTACCACATTGGTACTGATAGCCAAGGTTACCATACAGGTAAGCACTGTCATTCCAACCAGAGTAACAGCAAATGTTCTTGAAAAAACAACTCCTGCGTAAAACTTCCGGTATACCAGATAGATCAGCGCCCCTAACAGCAGAGCCGCCGCAAGAGCTGTGAGAATCCCCGGAACATCATAATTGGTAAACGCTCCGGATTCCAGAACTGATTTTTTGATCATGTCCTTTACACTCATAAAAAATTCCTCCACTTATCTCTTTGTGCTTTTTTGTAATTATTCAGAAGGCAGTATTTTGCGAGATATTTTTTTGTGAACATAGTTCACAGTTATACGTTTTCTTTTTATGTCTCATACCAGTACTCGAATCCATTCATATACCTGGTTTTCTCATAACAGAGTACATATTTGGAAACTGCTGTAAATTCCGCTGCTGGCGGTGGCAGAACATCGCGTAAAAGCTGGGGAATCATTTCTGTAAACTTCACTTCCAGAATCAGTTTTCCAGGTTCCAGCACAGACAAAGCAGGCAATCCAGGATCAAAAATATCATAACTGCCAATAGCCGCTCTCACATCTGAATCAAAGGTGATCCTTACCGTTCCGGCATCCAGGATCCAGGGAATCCGTTCGTAATCCACAATGGTCCTTGGCCGCATCATATTGCAGGTACATTCTATGTAAAATTCCCGGCATAGAGAGTGGGGACTGTACAAAAGGAACGCATAGTCCCCCTTCAGGATTTTCTCCACCTCTTCTCTTGTAAGCGGTGCACTCTCTTTGTAAATATAACTTCCAAACTTCTTTTTCCGCTCCAGTTTGATAAATTTGTCATTATTGTTATAAATCCGGATCCTGTATTTTTTTCGCATCAGTACCCCGGCTTCCTTTTCTGCGTATGCACTGTTCCAGTAATCCTCAAAATACAGACTGCGGATATAATATCCCCCTTCCCCGGCATGGGGATCCGGCTGTAGAAATGGCTTCAGCCTGAGCATAAGCATTTCTTTTTCACTGGTACTGATCAGATACTTCCATTCATTTCGAAATGCTTCCCTGCTTTTATTCCTCATAAATATCTTCCTCGATCTGACCATCTTCCGTTACATAGATGCACCTCATGCCATACTGCTTTCCTTCATCTGTAACATAATAGTCAAAAGCATCCTGTGTTTTTCCCTTTTCATTGGTTGCACGCACACGGATAAAATACTGTCCTGCTTCCGGAAGCTCCAGCTCCGTTTCCGGGATCAGAAGACCATCCTGTGTATAGATCACATCCTGAAAAAGATAATCCTTTGCTATCTCTACAGAATAAGTAATATCCTCCGCGTCAAAGGAATAGGAATTATCCCAGTTTATTTTCATTTTATTTCCCTCTGCAACAGGAACACCAATATAAAACGGCATAGGCTTACTAAGACTTTCTACATAGAGCTGATAATTTTTTTCTATTTCTTCCGGAAGTGATGCAGCAAGCTCATCATATTGTTCACTGGTAAGAGGTGCATAAAACACATCCGGCATCTCATAAAGATACGGCTTCACCACAGTCTTGTATTTTTCAATCATAGTGCCCAGTCTCTCTTCACTGAGATATTCTTTCAGATCCAGAATGGCCTCATCCAGCTTTTCCCGGAAACGCTCTGATTTCAGACATCTCTGGAACAGTACATTTCCCCAATAGTTACTAACGCCGGATTCCCAGCTTTTCTGATCACTAAAACCGGTTATCTTATATTCAGGTCTCATCAGACTGCCATCATTATCCCAGGGAATAAAATACCAGGTATCTGAATTTAATGGACTATATAAATACACGTTTCGGCTCTGGGTATCCACATTTCCCATCAAAATCTGAAATCCCATCCAATATGTAATATTTTCCTCATCAAAGTATTCTTCCAGAACCGTATCAATTGGAATACTGTAGTCATTTACTGCTTCAAGCATCTGAATCAGTTTCCTATGATCGGTACTTCCCTTTATCTCCAGCAATTTTTCAAAAGCAGCACTGTCGTAGGATGGATCATCCTGGAGTTTTATCACATCTTCATATCTGTAAAATTCAAAAGAATTAATTTTATAAAGCTGTCCATTGGAATCCAGTCCATGATTCTTCAATCCAGTCTTATTCAGCTGCTCTACCTGGGTATACAATCCATAATCCTCAAATTCAGCGTCAGCAGAACCATCTGTAGTATCTTTTACATACAGATGGACGAACTGTGTTCTCAGACTGATCAGCTGGGGAATGCCCTTCAGCAGGTCATAGGCGAGCTTGTTTCGAAACCGCATTCCTTCTGTCATATGCTTGTTCAGATTAATGGTTCTCTGCCCGCGCCAGGTTCCTTTATTTTTCTTCAGCTCAATCTTATAGTTTTTCTGGGCATTCCGGCTTGAAGTCTGCCCACGGATCTGTACCGTGGCATTGGGAACATTCTCCCCATATCCTACCATTCCCTCTGTCGGACCATTCTCATTCCCTATCTGTAAAAGTGCAGCCGCCTGATATCTGTCTACTCCCATCTCTTCATAATCATAGACAGAATAACTATTGATTTCTTCCCATGTATGATCTGTATTTTCTGAAGAATTCCCCTTTGAAACAGTGAGGTACATGGTAACCACGCTGGTATCATCATCGTTTTCATAAAGACTGTCCTTATCTCTTAAATGAACCTGGTCAATATCCCGGGATTCTGCTTTTTTTATCTCCTGTGACGTTTCGGATACTGTCGGTTCTTCTGTATCTGTGCTCTCATTTTTTTCTTCCGGCACTACATCTCCATTTCCTATACAGCCTGCGAATAAAGACATGGTCATACTTCCGGCAAGAATACATGCGAGTTTTCTATATTTTTTCACTATTCTGACTCCTTTCCAGTTTTTTGCTGAGGAAAAAACCAAGTCTGGAAAACTTTCCTCTTTTTTCCCTGGCCACCACAGGCTGTACACTCAAAATATAATAGGGCAGCCTCTTTGTGTAATAGTCCAGACGAAAGGCTGCAATCAGAAAAAACGCTGCGCTGCCTGTGAGAAACCCGAAACCATAATATACTCTTGGGAAAAACAGGGATATTACTGTAAACAGCACAGTTCCTCCTGCAAAACATCCGGAGGCCGCCAGCGCTCCTTTGTAATCTGTAAAATATAAAAGCAACAGAAGTATGGTATTTGCCACCGCATAAATGCCATATCCCACGCAGAGGGTTCTGAAATACCCTTCCATAAGATCGTTAAATCCAAGCGGCACATACTCCAGGAGCAGTCCGCCAAGAGAAATAGCAAGTGCTGTAGCAAGGAGCTGCTTCAAGGCCGTGTATTTTAATTCCACATTCAATACCTTTAACATTTCCTCACCAGCCTGGGTAATATCTCCTACAGCACCTTTATCATTAAATAAACTGTAGTAGTTTTTATATTTCGGATAAAAATTCACCTCCACAGAAACCACAAAGTTTACTGTTGTTACCAAAATCGTAAGAAATGCCACAAGAGCCGGCACATCATGGTAGGGTGCACCAACAAACAGTCCCTGCACCTGTACCTGAAGCGGTCCGACCCACATGATCACCAAATGGGCAAACAGTCCAATATTGATAAAAAGCCCGGTAAATGCCAGAGGCAGAAACTGATCCACCCATCTTAGGAAAAGGAAGGCACCCTTTTCCCCTTGGGGAAAATACTGATACAAAAGGATCACATCCCACAAAAGCATCACTCCGTATCCCACAGCCACTGCAATCAGAAGAGCTTCCACATGGGGAATTCCCAGCATCAGCAATACCCAGCCGGATAAAAATGTGATCACAATAGCAGCTGTAAATGACAGCATGATTCCTCTGTAATCTTTTATTGCAGTGAGATAACTCATTGCATTCCAGGTGACGGTCAGCTCTCCAAAAAGCCACAGACACAGCAAGCTGTCCAGAAGTCCTGCTCCGGAAAAAATAAGAAAAATTCCATACAGAATCCCGCCGGCCACCAGCATGATCCCTGTAGAACCCCAGAAAGAAGGCAATACCATATCATATTTTTCTTCGTACAGCATATCTGCAATAAATCTGGTAACTACCATAGACAAAAAACTGGTAACTGTCAGGGAAAACAAAAGGGTATACGTGATCATACACACCAGAAGTTCCCGGCTGTGTCTGCTGCCTCCTGTTTTATCACAAAGATACATAACACCAAGAAGCAATACAATTCCAAGAAGCATTGGACCGGTACATACGACTCCCGCATATCCGTAAGCCCTGAAGGAAGCAAAAAGTCCCCGTCTGTTAAACAGTTTTTTCAGTTCAAATCCGATTCCAGCCATTCTTTTGTATCACCTCCTCATAAAGCTCCCGGTACAGACGGATCATGCGTTCCTGTCTGTAATAAGCCTTTACCCGCGCCTGTCCATTTTTTCCCATACGAAGCCGCCTTCTTCTGGATTCACACATTTTCTCCATGGCAAGAGCCAGTCCGTCACGATACATAGGTGCCACATAATAGCCTGCCTTTCCATATACATCCTCTTCCTTTCCTTCCAGAAGTTCCCGACAGCAGCCGACATCTGTGGTAACACAGGGACGTCTTGCAGCAAAGGATTCCAGCACAGACAGGGGTTGTCCTTCTGAAATGCTGGTAAGGATGGTAAAATCCAGTTTCTCCATATATTTTACAATGTCCACACGCCCTGTAAATATAACGTTTTCCAGCTTCAGCTGTTTCACCAGCTCGTAACACTCCTGTGCATATTCTTCATCATCGACTCCTCCCATAATGTGAAGGCGTACATTTTTTACATGTGCAGACAGTTCAAAAAAAGCGTAGATCATGGTCTTGATATCTTTGATAGGAGCAAGCCTTACTACTGCTCCAATATCCACCCAGCCATCCTCTTCTTTCAGGGGGATTCCAGACAACCTGTCATAGTCGATCCCATTTTCGATAACCCGGCACTTCCCAGGTGCACAGCCCATCTGAATCTGAGTGCGCATTGCATTTGTAAAAAGACAGGTCACACGAAATGCCCTC
>OBJF01001766.1_pt1 | contig 17759 bp, 16 predicted proteins | sample 1519091 | NCBI WGS metagenome assembly OBJF01 (sample SAMEA2452124, study PRJEB22498) | human gut metagenome | biome: human feces; feature: human gut; material: feces | place: Australia | collected 2012
GACCCGCATGCCCAGTGGTGTGAGAGGGGTAGGTGAAAGCTTCCCCTACTCGATTATGGGAAGAAGCTAATGAAAATTCAAAAACTTCTGGAAGCGCTCAACGAACTGTTGGAGCCGGAAAAATTTCGAGACTACTGTCCCAACGGACTGCAGGTTCAGGGCAAAAAAGAGGTCAAGAACATCGTGTGCGGTGTTTCGGCCTCAGAGGCTCTCATCAATGCAGCCGTGAAGAGAGGTGCAGACACAATTATTGTTCATCACGGCTATTTTTGGAAAAACGAAAATCCGAGAATTATCGGCATCAAAAGAACGCGAATTAAGAAGCTGTTAGAACACGATATTAACCTCATCGCCTATCACTTACCTCTTGATGCGAATGAGAAAGTAGGTAATAACCACGAGCTCGGGCGCTTGCTGAAATTAAAAGATGTAACACCCCTTCCGGATGAGCCCCTTGTCTTGCAGGGAGAGTTTGACCCACCTGTAACAATTGAAAAACTCACTGACAAACTAACCGAGATCCTCGGGAGGGTACCCTATGTTGTGCCCGTAGACTCTCCCCCTTCAATACGAAGAGTTGCTTTTTGCAGTGGTGCGGCACAAGACTATCTCGAAAAAGCGGCAGACGCAGGCGCTCAGGCCTACCTGAGCGGCGAGATTAGTGAACGCACGGTTCTGGAAGCAAGGGAATTAGGAGTTCCGTATTTCGCGGTCGGCCATCACGCAAGTGAGACATTAGGGATTCGAGCACTATCGCAATGGTTAGCTACTCGTTTTCCACAATTAAATGTCAGCTTTGTGAACATCGACAACCCGATATAGATTGAACGCGGGGCTGACTCTATACGGAGCAGCTACATGCCGCGAAAAAATATTTCGGACATGCTGCATCGGTCTGTTGCCGGTGCAGTTCTTTTTTCTATTTGTCATTTTGCAGCCGCTGAGACTGAGAATTTCGACTTTTGGGGACTGACGAGCCCGACTTACTTGGGAGATCCATCGGATGACAAGTTTTGGGAATCTTTGCTCGATGGGACCCCCATTCTCTCAACTCACTATGAAAACATTCTCAGTGATGCCTACTGGAACGATGCTGAATATGCTTCAGAGGTTCTGAACTACGGCTTTATCAATCAGAATATGAGTTCTGTGCTTCTCGCATTTGACGCTCCAACAACAATTAAGCGAGAACTTGACCTAAGAATATTGGACGCAAATCACGAAAGATCTAGCTCTCCTGTTCTAGGAATCCAGACAATTCCTGTCAGCCAGTTTCAAGTAAATTTTGAGAAGGCCGTTAATCTAGAAATTCAGAGGTTGAACGGCACAGGATCTCTCGCAATAAATGTTGCAGAGGGCACGGCTCTTCGCTTTTTGGACAAACTTACTGTCAAAGACTTCAGTCAAACCCCTGCTTTGTTGGTTCAAGTCGGAGGAAATACACCGGGAGGCGGTGAGGCTCTCCTTCAACTGAGCGGCGCTTCTTCTTTCAAGACGCTTGGAACGGCCTTCAATCTCGAATCTTCATCAGTGCTGAAGGCGTCTTCCTCGTTTCATGTTGAAGCTGGAAAAGTTTTCACAGGGAATGGAAAGGTCATAGCTAATGGCGCTGACGTTCACGTTTACTTAAAAGGGGATCTAGGCGACTTTGGAGGAATTTATCAGCAGATAGGCGGAACTCTTGAAATTGTTTCTGATACACGACTAAAACCGGCAAATTGGAATCTTTATGGCGTGCAGCTCACTGCCGGATCGAAAAATATTTTTACGGTGTCGGCCAAGGACTTTGTCTCTGACATGTCTGTAGGCGGGACGTTGTTATCCGGAGAGATTGCTGAAAAATGGTCCCAACCCTTCTCTAAAATTACTCTGACTGATGAAAAAGCTTCTCTTGAGTATCTCAACAAAGCCTCCAATGTATACAAGGACGCCGATCTGATTTTTACCGGAGAAGTATTTATCGATGAGAACAGCGGTTACATCCACAAAGTCACCCTTAAGAATCACTATGGCCTGCTGGATAAGCCGAATATAGCTCTGGCTTCCGTTCGCTTGGATCTGGAAGGAAGCGACAAACTGGCAGGCCAAATAATCCGCATTGGCTCTCTAACGTCTGACAATACAAGTCACTTAGAGCTCAGCAATTCCGATATTGCCCTTTACGCTCCGGGACCTGTTGCCGCAATTGATGAGAAGATCCAGATTGTCGGCTTAACAAAGTCTTCGAGTTTAACGATTCACGGAATCACAGAGGAGAGCAGAGGAAAGACCGGCAAAGCGCACTTAACGTCTGCTGTCTACGTTGAGGAGGGCAGCAAATTGAATTTTTCAGGCTCGGTTTTAGTCTTTGAAAATGCTCTGATCGTTAACAAAGGTGAAACCAATTTCAAAGAACTTTCTCACACTGAACTGCAGGCATCTTTTCTTCAAACGGACGGTAAGCTTAACGTTGCGGCCGGAGCAGAAGTTTTGAGCGAAAAATCTTTCGAAGTGACCGGCGGATCGATGAATGTTGCCGGCGCACTTACTTCTAACACGATGGTCGTTCAGAATGCAGAAGCAAACGTGTCCGGCTCCCTGACAGCGAGCACCTTGACCCTGGGAACAAAAAATAAAGGTGTGGTTCAGACAACCCTTAGCCTCACAAAAGGTGGTCAGGCACAATTCGATCAAGCCGAAATTTTTGGTTCCGAGATTTCTATTGAAGGTGGCTCGGAACTTGCACAAAAAGCCTCCTTATATCTTAAGAATTGGGATGGAAGGGATAATCAGATTCAGGTCGCCCACGGAGGCGTGCTGATTCTCGGAGATGATGTCTCCGGTGATGGAAACGGCTACGGAATCCCTGAGACCTTGTCCATTTTGGAGCAATTTGGTAACCCTCAAAAAGCTGTCCTGGTCGTAAATGAAACCCAGGTTCTGGGTAATGGGAACATTATCCGTCTCGGTAACGCAGCCGGTGGAGCAGGTGAGGCCGGAGTAGTGTTCGGAGAAGGCAGCGCGCTGCTGATGCGCGGTCGTTCGGATGCTCCTGCTTTTACTGCTGCCGCAGACGGTTCACTTTCCTTCCTGCCGAATAGCTCGATTTTTGTGGTGGATCCCTTCGGAACCAATCAGCTGACCGATACGACTGTTTCTGAAATCGGCGGAAAGTCGGATGTCAATCTTGTATCGCTCAATCCGAATCTTTCACTGAAACTGGAAAACGTGGCAGGAGAAGGCTGGTTCATTAAGCACGGAGAAATCAATTCTCAGAACTTTGTTTATCCGGAGCTTCAGGGCTGGCTTTATGACAACCCGGAAGGATTTACGGTCGACTCTTCGAATGCAGCTCAAAAATTCTTTGCTCGCGTGGACAACGAAGCCTACTTCAACCCTCAGCGGTCTCATAAACTGATTAAGGAAGCGACACAGCTCGGCTCTCTGTTAGGAACTCGATTAAATACGCTCCGTGTGCGCGGAGAAAGTATGAAGAAGACGCTTGGGGAACTTCATACCGTTATGGAAAAGAAAGAACCCGGGATTTACCTGTTTGGTGATGTCGGAGGCGGTTTATTCTTCTCAAATAACCTTGGCGGCTACCTCGGCTCTTCAAGATACCGCGCAACCTCTGAAACCGTACGAATCGGAGCCGCAGGGAAAAATGCAGCTGGTTTGAGCTGGTCTGTATCCATTGACGGAGGTCACGTTTCCTCAAAGAGCAGGCATACGGTCCTGAGTGCGACAGGAAAGCAAAATATTTTTGGACTTTCTCTATCCGTCGGTAAGAGGTTTGAAAAGACCACCTTTGCAATGAACGGCAGCGTCGGTCACTCCAGAGGGAAAATTACCTCCTCCTTGCCCGGATCCATGCAGATGGACAAACTGAAGACACGTGTTCCTGAGACGTTATTTAACGTCGGAGGAGATGTCGCCTATGCATTGACAGAAGAACTCTCGATCGCGGCCTCTCCGCAGCTTTGGGTGTTCCCGAAAGCGACTGAAAAAACATCCATCGGATCTCAGAGTGCCTTTAGGCTGAAGAATGAGGCCCAGGTGTTTGCAGAAATGCCGCTGAGTCTGAGAGGAAGCTGGGCAGTTTCTTCCGCGGCGGATACAAAAATCCGCCTTAAGGGAGAGTTGGGCGGATCGGTCAAAGTAGGAAAGTTGTCCAAGGAGTCGCGCTTGTTTGCAGTCGGTACCGGAGCGAAAGAAGATATTTCTCAGAAGAACTTCCGCCGCTTGAACGGTTTCGGAACCATGGCGGTTTCCGTGAAGAAAGGAAGCTTCGAAGGCAGTCTCGCTGCTTCAGCGGCGACGGGTGACGGTAAGCTCGATGCAGCTCTGACGGCAAGAGCCAACTGGAACTTCTAAAGCAAAAGGGAGGCTCGGCCTCCCTTTCTCAAAAGAAGAATTATTTCTTCTTGAGTTCTGCCAAGATTTCTCTTAAGAGAACGATATTTTCCGGAGTCGGAGGAGTGGCTTTTTCGGCTTCGAGCTCAAGTTTCTTACGCATGCAGGAGAGGGCTTTGAGCATGCAGAAGATAACGAATGCCAGCAAGAGGAAATTGATAACGGCGGTTAAGAAAGCACCGTAGCCCAATACGTTGGCGCCGGCTTTAGTCAGGGCGTCGTAAGTCATGGGACCGGTATAGTCAGCCGGCATCTTCATGACCCAGAAGAGATTCGTAAAGTCAGGTTTGCCGATAAGGGCGCCCAAGATCGGATTGATGATGTCTTTCACCAACGAACTGATGATGTTGTTGAAAGCGGCACCGACGATTACCGCCACGGCTAAGTCAACGACATTTCCTTTCGAAATGAAAGCCTGGAATTCCTTGAAGAAGGTGGTGGCTTGCTTCTGAACTTTTTCCATAATTTTTCTCTATTGGAGCAACGAAACTTTCTTAATTATGCATTTAAAAAATCCTCAAAATTAAGGCAGAGGTTTATTTTGGGAGTTCGTTGGGAGACAAGGCTTTACGGGCAAAAATTTGGGATTTTTTTCCTAATCGTTTAAAATCTTAGGGCCTTGACATTTTGATTTATTTATATTTTTTAGAGAGAACGGCCTATGATGGTTCTTTACTCAGGCAGCACTGATCCTTTTTCTCAGCGTTGCCGTTTTGTGCTTTTCGAAAAAGGAATGGATTTTGAAATCCGTGACATTGATCTCTATCACAAGCCTGAAGACATCAATGTGATGAACCCCTATGGCGAAGTTCCGATTCTGGTTGAAAGAGATCTCGTTCTTTACGAATCAAACATCATCAACGAATACATCGATGAGCGTTTTCCTCATCCTCAGCTGATGCCGCCTGATCCGGTTGAAAGAGCCAGAACTCGTCTTCTGTTGTTCAACCTCGAGCGCGAGATCTTCAAACACGTTCACACTTTGGAAAACAGAGCCAGCTCCGATGAAGCTCGTGTTAAAGCAAGAGAAGCGATCCGTGATCAGCTGACAGGTTTGGCCCCGGCTGTTGCAAAGAAGAAATATCTCATGGGAGATGAATTCTCCATGCTGGATATCGCACTTGCCCCGCTTCTGTGGCGTTTGAACTACTACGGCATCGAACTTCCTCCTGCCGGAATGCCAGTTCAGAAGTATGCAGAGAGAGTTTTCTCTCGTCCTGCCTTCATTGAGGCACTGACTCCGTCTGAAAGAGTGATGCGCAAGTAGAAGAAAGAGAATGGCCAATTTACCTTCAATGACTCCGTACCTCATTCGCGCTTTTTACGAATGGAGCGTGGATAACGATTTCACTCCTCAGCTTTCCGTTTTAGCTGAACCGGAGGATTATCGCGTCATTGTGCCGTCCAACTATGTGACGAACAATGAAATTGTCCTCAATATTTCTCCGACTGCCTGCGACAGCCTGCAGCTTGGAAATGACGTGATCACCTTTAAGGCTCGATTTGCCGGAAAGGTTGAGTCCATCTCCATTCCTGTTGATCGAGTTAAGGCGATCTTCATTCGCGAGGAAGGATACGGAATGCGTTTTGATGTTGAACCCATGAAAAAGCCGAAGATGAGCGGGGATCAGCCGAAACGCGGGTTTGTGAAAGTAGAGGACTAAAATCCTCATTTCTTACTTCTCTTTACTTTTTGAGGCCTGAGTTCAACACAAACTCAAAAAAAATGTGCAGAATTCAGGTTCTCGGTTAGCCCGCTTAGCTCAGTGGTAGAGCAACCGCCTTGTAAGCGGTAGGTCGTCTGTTCAAGTCAGTCAGTGGCACCACCAAATTCTTGTTCTTGTCAGAGATTCTGAGGGGAACGCAAAAAGCTCCGTTGATCGGGGCTTTTTTTACGCATTTAAAAGCGATAAAGCTCTCTCGCTTCCTAACGTTCATGCTCTAGTACAGCTTCGGCTTTTCTTGAATGATCGATTTAACGTCTTTTTGGAATGAGAACGTAGAAAATGGAGGCTTTCGTATCCCACTCAACAGTGAATGCAAAAGTTTTGATCTTCATATCCTCTTTTCAGATGCCGAAGAGACGTTGCCGAGCGAGAGCGTCTTAAGGGAAGGAGTCTCCCGACATTCTTACATCTTTTTACTTCTTGAGGTCTGGGCTCAACACAAACCCAAAAAAATGTGTAGAATTCAGGTTCTCGGTTAGCCCGCTTAGCTCAGTGGTAGAGCAACCGCCTTGTAAGCGGTAGGTCGTCTGTTCAAGTCAGTCAGTGGGCACCACCAAATTTTTGTTCTCGTCAGAGGTTTTGAGGAGAACGCAAAAAGCTCCGAGAATCGGGGCTTTTTTCATATCTAGACTAGACCTTCAGCCAAGCCGTGAAGCGCGGATTGTTTCCGTAATCCCGGAAGGTCGCAGACCCTTTAAATCCATTTTCTTCAAAAATACTCCGAACGGCCTCTCCTTGATTCCAGCCGTGCTCAACAGCGATCAACTGCACCTTGGGCGCCTTTCTCTTTATTTGCGGAAGAATGGTTCTATACGCAATTAAACCATCGGATTCGTCGGTTAAAGCGCTTCTCGGTTCATATCGTAGAGCGTCTAAATGCTTGTCGTCTCTTTCGATGTAAGGCGGGTTAGAGATGACAGCATCAAAAGATAATTCAGCCGGATAAGGATCCAGCCACGAACCTTGAACAAGCTTGACGTCGGCGCCTAGAGCCTTGCAGTTGGCTTGGGCCACCGCCAAGGCACTTTCCGAGAGATCTGAGGCCCATACCGTGAGATCAGGCCGTTCTAAGGCTACGGTGGCGGCAATGCACCCGGAACCCGTGCCTAAGTCGCAGACAAGAGCGTTTTTGGGGAGATGTTCGATGAGCCACTCGACGAGACACTCAGTATCAGGCCGCGGAATCAGCACCGACGGATTGACAAGAAAAGGGCGTCCGAAGAATTCCTGAGTACCGAGAAGGTAGGGGAGCGGGACGCCCTCAGAGCGCTTGTTTGCGATGTCGTTAAGCCTGTTTTCTTCTTCCGGAGTAAGAACCCGATCGCCGTGAATGAGCTGTGCGGCTTTATTCATTCCGCACACTTGCTCCAGCATGAAACTCTTATCAATTGAATCCAGCGAGCTGGAGAACAGCCATTCACGGACGGTCGTCAAAGTTATTCTCCTTCGGCAAGAGCAGCCAGCAGCTCAGCCTGATGCTCGGTCGTGAGCGGAGAGATCAGGCAGTCTAGATCTCCGTCCATGATCGAATCAAGCTTGTAAAGCGTCAGGTTGATGCGATGGTCGGTAACTCGGCCCTGCGGGTAGTTGTAAGTGCGGATACGTTCGCTTCTGTCTCCGGAACCGATCAGAGATTTACGCATGCTCGATTCCTTAGCCTGAACTTCGGCGACTTGGGCAGCGTGAATACGTGAGATCAGAACGCCCATGGCTCGCTCTTTGTTCTTGTGCTGGCTTCGTTCGTCCTGGCACTCGACCACAATGCCCGTAGGAAGGTGTGTAATACGAACAGCACTTTCTGTTTTCTGAATGTGCTGGCCGCCGGCGCCGGATGCGCGGTAAACGTCAATTCTGAGTTCGGAAGGATCGATGACGACATCGCCGATTTCGTCGGCTTCCGGGAGGACGGCAACCGTGCAGGCAGAGGTGTGTACGCGGCCCTGAGACTCGGTTTCCGGAACACGCTGTACGCGATGGCCGCCGCTTTCAAACTTCAGTTTGGAATAAGCGCCTTGGCCTACGATTTTCACAACGATTTCTTTGTAGCCGCCTAAGTCGGAAGGGCTGGCAGAGACAAACTCGACCTGCCATTTTTGACGCTCGGCGTAGCGCGAATACATTCTGAACAAATCTCCGGCAAAGAGTGCGGACTCGTCACCGCCCGTGCCGGCGCGGATTTCCAGATAGATGTTCTTCTCGTCGTTAGGATCTTTCGGAAGCAGAAGGATTTCCAATTCTGAAGAAATCTGCTCGATTGCTTTCTTTGTCGCTTTGATTTCCTCAGAAGCGAATTCCTTCATCTCTTCATCGGAAAGCATTTCCTCGGCAGCAGCAAGGTCTTCTTCTGCTTGCTCGTATTCTTTAGCTTTTAAAACAACAGGTTCAATTTCCGCTCGTTCCTTAGAAAGTGCTCTGAATTGGTCCATATTGGATGTGACATCGGGATCTTGAAGATTCTGGTCGATCTCTTCAAGTCGTCTGACCAGTTGGGTCAGCTTGGAGCGCATTGTGTCTTTCATGTCTGTGTCTTTAACCGAGTTCGTTCGATTTTAGTTGAAATATCAACACAAAAAGCCTTCAAAAGTGAAGGCAGATATTGCTAAATTTTCGCACAGCTAGCGATGATGGATGTGGTAGTGATAGAAGCGATCAAGCAAATGCAGAACCTTTTCGTAGTCTTCCTGCGAGAGGTTGGGATCATTGCGCAGTACCGTCAGCGGATCATGAATGAATTTCTTCATCAGACCGTGGGACATGGCTTCCAAAATTTCGTTGGCGTCGCCGCCTTTTTGAATGGCTTTTTTGGCTTTTTCAAGCTCCATCATACGGAGGGCGTCGGCTCGTTCCTGAAGACTCAGAATTTGAGGAATGGAGGAGCGAGTCGTCATCCAGCACTTAAATTCATCGACTTTGGTTTCGATGAGTCTGTCGGCCTGCTCGACGGCAGCTTTACGTCCCTGGATACCCGACTGAACGACTTTTCCGAGATCGTCAACGGTGTAAACGTAAACTTCGTCTAAATCATCAACTTCGCGTTCAATGTCTCTGGGAACCGCAAGGTCGATCATGAAGATCGGACGATGCTTACGGCGCTTCAGTGCACTTTGAACCATGCCGAGACCGATGATGGGAAGCGTGCTGGCCGTACAAGTGATCAGGATGTCGTATTTCGGAAGAATTTCCGGGAGGTCGACGAGTCCGACAGCTTTTGCACCGATCGTTTCCGCCAAAGCCGCCGCTCTGGCGACGGTGCGGTTTGCGACGGCAATGTTTTTCGGTTTCTGTGCGCAGAAATGAGCAGCACAGAGCTCAATCATTTCTCCGGCACCGACAAACAAGATGCTGGAGTTTTCTAAAGAACCGAAGATGCTCGAGGCGACTCGGACGCCGGCAGCTGCCAAGGATACGGAGTGAGCGCCGATCTCGGTTTTAGAACGGACTTCTTTGGCGACCGCAAATGTCTTTTGAAAAAGGTAGTTCAGAAATACGCCTAGGCCATGGTTTTTCTGAGCAGTTTTCACTGCCTTTTTCATCTGGCCGACGATCTGGGTTTCGCCCAACACCATTGAATCCAGACCTGAGGCTACTCTGAAGGCGTGGCGAGCGGCGTCGTCATTTAAGAACACATAGAGGTGTTCCTCAAGTTCATTGAACTTCACGCCTTTGCTTTCGGCCAAGAACTCTTTCAGTTTTTTGGAGGCAAGTTCGGAGTCTTCAGCCGCACAATAAATTTCCGTGCGGTTACAGGTCGATAAAATCGCGACCTCTTTGATACCGCCACCGGCAGGATTTCCGAGCATGGCTCGAATCTTTAGGTTTGCGGTGTCCAGCTCTTCAGAAGAAAAAGCAACCTTCTCTCTCAAAGCGAGAGGAGCAGTGTTATGGTTCAATCCCAGGGCGAAAAGATTCATCTTTCTATCTATTGTGTCCAACAGCGCCGCTTATCGGGCGGCCTGACTAAAATAAGTCGGACCATTTGCGCAGCTTAGTTATTAATATTAAAAATAGAGCATTATTTATGCCTTAAGTTTAGTCGCTTAGGCAAGGATGAGAGTATGAGGGCTTTGACCATCTTTAAACAGAAGGATTTACCTGCAGAGACAAAATTGAAGGAAATACCTCCGGATGAGCAGGCAATCCTCGACTGTATCGCTCGTACAAAAAAGTTTGTAACGCAGCGTGCCTTAGTGACAGCGGGTGCTAGTGCCATCCCGATACCCGGCATCAACGTAACGGTGGACGTGACGATGCTGATATCCATTCTTAATTTCATTAATCAGGAATTCGGGCTCACGCCTCAGCAAATTCAGCATCTTTCGACGGACAAACAGGTTCAGCTGTTTCAGCTGATTACCGTGACAGGAAGCGCCTGGGCAGGGAAACTGATCACGAAGTCCTTAGTCCTTGCCGTTCTTAAAAAGCTGAGCATTCAGCTAACGGCTGCACAGGCAGCAAAATGGCTGCCGATAGCGGGCCAAGCTGCGGCAGCGGGTCTCTCCTTTGCAGCCTTGAAGTGGATTGGAAATCAGCACATTCAAGACTGCGCCAGAATCGCCAGACTCTTTAACGAGGAAGGGCGCCCGCGTTCCCGGCAGACTGCGGATTGAATTTGGCCGCAGGCTGAATTTGGTAATTCGGCATACTGACCGGAATCAGAAAGCCGTTGTTCAAAATTGCCTGAAGCACCATTCCGACATATTCCTGCAGCGTCTGAGTGATCGGAGCTTGGTCGCTTACCGTGGAGAAAGCGCCCGTCCACAACACGGCGCCGGTTTTAACACTGACGAGTTCGGTATTGGACTCGATGATGTTTTGCTGAGTGATAGAAGGCGGAATGGCCCAGCCGCCCCAGAACGGATCCGGTCCGAATGGACCGCCCCAAGGCCCGGGACCCCAGAAAGGATCAGGTCCCCATGTCATTCCCGGATCGTAAATCACATTAGTTTTGGTACCTGTCTGGTGGATCGCCAAGACATTGCTCGCCTTAGCCAATTTGGCGGCACTGAACAGAGCACTGTAATTTAAGCCGCCTCCCAGGATCGTCAGGTTCGAGGCCTGGGGAATAGCGCGGTAACTCGGTGTGCTCGGGATGCCGTGCAGTGCCAGGACATTGCATGCGATGTCCTCAAAAATCCGGCGGTTCGTCGGATTCTCAACGACGGCGGTCACGAGAAGGCCGGTGATGGTCTTTTGTTCGAAGGTGGCTGCCGGATCAACCCATTGAGAGGTTAATTGGGTCGGGTTGTTGTTTTCCGGCCCGACGGCACAGCCGCTTAGCGCAAGCAGCGAAATTCCCGAAAACAAAAGCCCTGCGATTATTTTTCGAACGGACATAGGCGTGTGCTCCTATCTGTATTACAGAGAAAGTTTACTCGACGTACAGGGGGCCGTTGAGGTGCAGGTCTGATTTGAGACAAGCAGGAATTAGAGCTCGGTCGGCGTGTATTCAAACGCGGCCAGAATACCGATCGCAGCAAACAGGACTGCGGAGGCAATACGGACGAGTTTGACCGGAATTTTCTGGGCAAGTTTGTCGCCGATCCATACCGCCGGGACGTCCGCGATCAGCATACCGATGGTAGTGCCGATCACAACGAGAACCGGAGCTGCGTATTTGACGGTAAGCGCGACGGTTGCAATCTGAGTTTTATCACCCATTTCTGCCAAGAAGAAGGTGATAAAGGTTACGCCGAAAACACCGAACCTCATAGAGTGGTTTTTCAGTGCATCGTCATCACCTTTGTCCGGGATAAGGATCCATGCCGCCATGGCAAGGAACGAACCCACGATGATCCATTTAATCACTTCGGGGCTGAAGACGTGCGTGATCCACGCGCCGAGTGCGCTGGCAAGGGAGTGATTAAAGATCGTCGCGACCAAAATACCGAGAATAATCGGCGTGGGCTTTTTGAAGCGAGAAGCAAGAAGGAAGGCGAGGAGCTGCGTTTTATCTCCCATTTCAGCGAGCGCTACGGCTCCGATGGCAACCAGAATGGCTTCCATGAGTTTTCTCCTATCCGGCCAAACACAATGAACTGTCGCCGCGCCGGAAGCGTTCGAAAGTTCATCGGTCTCGCCAAGCGCAGACAAGCGCCGGAACTGCCATGGCTTTGCCAAGTTTGTTGACAGTCCCCAGGAGGCTACTCCCCGAGTTATAAAAGAACTGAGCCCGAGGCTTTTGGCATCGGGCTCAAGAAATCCTGGTGGCTAGAGGCGGAATCGAACCACCGACACACGGATTTTCAGTCCGTTGCTCTACCAACTGAGCTATCTAGCCGTCTCTTAATCGAGAAGACGAAATATACAGGAGTTTTTCTAAATGCGCAACTGAATGTTTGAAAATTCAGCGTCAAGAAAAATTCTGGTGGCTAGAGGCGGAATCGAACCACCGACACACGGATTTTCAATCCGTTGCTCTACCAACTGAGCTATCTAGCCGTCTCTCAATCGAGAAGCAGCACTATACAGGACTTTTAAAGAAAAATCTTGCGGTTGATCTACGGAGAAATATGAATGACCTCCCAAAAGCTCCTAATACTGCAATAATGTGCCGATCTGCGAAGGCAATAAAATACTGTCTTCCTGTTTCAAACACCGGAGTCTTGAATGAATTACAAAAAGCATCTCTGTGCGGCCCTCTTAGCCTTAGTGCCGTTTACGGCCTTTTCTCAAACAACTGTGAATACGCCAACAGCACCGGCCGCTGCAGCGGCGGATAAGTCGGTCCCGAATGCACCCGCAGCCATCGTTCAGGATGAAAAACAAATTTGTGACACATTGAAAAAAACACTCCAAGGGAAGCTCGGTATTCCGGTCGAGTCGGTTTCGGTTACGCCTGTTAAAGGTGTGTATGAAGTGGTAGCGCAGAATGAAATTATGTATTCGGACGCTACCGCCGATCACATCATTGTTGGCCAGCTGTTTGAAACAAAAACACAGAGAAATCTGACGGCAGAAACGAAAGATCGACTCAGCCGCATTGATTTCACCAAGCTTCCGCTTGCGGATGCCATCAAAATCGTGAACGGCACGGGCGCTCGTCAGATTGCTGTTTTCTCCGATCCGAACTGCTCTTTCTGCCGCAAACTTGAGGCAAGTTTGAAAGAAATGAAGGATGTCACGATTTACACATTCCTCTATCCGGTGATTCGTCCTTCCTCTCTGGCCGAAAGTCAGAATATTTGGTGTGCCAAAGATAAGGGCGCTGCCTGGAGAGCACGCATGCTCGACGGCGTTCAGGCGCCGGCAAAGAGTGCTAATTGCGATGTCTCTGCGATCGAACGCAATATCGCCTTAGGCAGCAAGCTCGGCGTGACGGGTACTCCGACCGTCTTTGTTCCGAGCGGCCAAAGAGCCCCGGGCGCCGTGAGCATTGAATACCTGGAAAACATGCTTGCTAAAGATAAACTCTCGGAATGAGTTGGTTTTTCCCGGTCTCTCCTTTGAGACTCGTATATTTCAAATATCAATATTGAGGAGAGATTCCGGTGACCAAAAAATTTCCGTTGACTAATTGGTCTGAGAAAAAGGCTTTCACGATTAAGCTTGGCGCAGTCAAGAAGTATCACATTGCTGTTTTTGCCGACCCGAACTGTCCGTGGTGCAAGCGCTTCTTTGAAGAGAACACGGACAAACTGAACGATTTGGAGATCTTTGTCTACTTGGCTCCGGTTCTCGGTGAAGATTCAGAAAAACTTGCCGCAGAGATTCTGTCGGAAAAAGATCCGGCTGCGGCTTGGACTGACTGGGTCATGAATGAGAACCGCCCGAAGGTAAAAGTGACTGAAGAAGCAAAAAATACTGTTGAAGACAATATGGAGCTCTTGGAAAAGCTGGGTATTGAAACCGTTCCGGCAATTTATTTGGCTGACGGCGAAGGTCCTTACGGGTTTATGACTGCCATGGAGCTCATCTCCAAGATTGAGCAGGAAGGCGGAAAGGAAGACGAAGGTAAGGAGCCTAAAGAGCTTTAAGTAAGAAACACAAACGGCCGGATCCGGCCGTTTCGCTTGATTAGGCTTGAGCGGTATTACAAGCTTTCCGGGGTGATACCGTTCGGTAAAAGGAGCCAGGCGCGAGCTTGGCTTTTTTGTCTGCCTGCGTTTTTGCCCGCTTCATCTCCGAATCCCCAGAAGAAGTCAAAGCGGATCGGACCTTTGATGGCGCCGCCCGTGTCCTGCGCGACTACCGGCTTTGTGAAATTAAGGTTCGGATTGGTTTGAGAAACCGAAACCAGTACCGGTGTTCCCAGCGAAATGTATCTTCTGTCTACTGCAACCGAAGCTTTAGGCGTCAGGGGAAGGCCTTGGGCGCCGATCGGTCCCTCGTTCGGATCTCCGCCTTTCTTTTCTTTAAAGAAAACGAAGCTTTGGTTTTGGTTGAGCAGGGTGTCCACCTTATCCGGGTTGTTCTGTGCCCAGGCTCTTATGTTCTGCATGGACAATTCATGGCGCTTCAGATAGCCCTGATCGACAAGCCAAGATCCCACGGCCTTGTACGGACGGCCGTTTTGATCGTCGTAGCCGACTCGAATCAGTTCGCCTTCTTCAGTCCGTAGTCTTCCGGACCCCTGAATTTGAAGGAAGAAGACGGCGACAGGATCGTCGCTCCAGGCGATGGAGTACTTGTCGAGGTCTTTACGAGCGACGATTTTTGCTCGAGTGTCGTAAGGGACGAGTTTTCTCCCTTGAATTTTTCCTCTTAAGCGCATGCCTTTGAGTTTCGGATAGGCTTCCGCTAAGTCAACAATGATTAAGTCGTCAGGCGTAGAGAGGATCGGGGTGGTGTGCCGCTCTGTTCGATGTTTCGAGACAGTAAGCAGAGGTTCATAGTAGCCGGTCATGAGGCCGGTATCAGAAACGGAATAAACGGTTCCGGTTTGCGTACCGATCGTGCGTTTTTCGATTTTCCACGGAGTGAAATTATTTTTGAAGAACGCTTCCGCATTCTGAGCGTCTGTACCGGATGCTTTCGAGCAAGCTTCAGCCCAGGCTGTTTTTCGGTAAATCGAGCGGCAGGAAATCTTGAATGCAGATAACGCAGCTGCCCAATCCTCTTGCTCTGAAGAAGGGATGTCGGAGAAGGCAGAGATTTCAAAACGGACGCTTTCTTCCGTGGGCTCCGTAATCTCCTGAGGCTTTTGTTTATTGCTGGAACAGCCGTTAAGCAATGCTAAGCAAATTAAAGCCGAAACAAGGGAAGCGATGCTGCGTTTGGTCATAAATTCTCTCCTGCGAACGCCTGATTCTAGGACAAAATCAAATCGGTCATTTTTAGACGTCTTGCCATTCAAGGACGAGTCCCAAGTCTTTAAAATTGAAAGATGGAGGTCACAATGACAAAGACAAAATACAGAATTGCGCCGTCTATCCTTTCGGCTGATTTCGCGAATCTCGGAAAAGAGGTTCAAGATGTGATTGCAGCTGGGGCAGACTGGATTCATTTTGATGTAATGGACAATCACTACGTGCCGAACCTGACGGTCGGTCCGATGGTATGTAAAGCGATTCGTCCTTATACCGAGGCACCGATTGATGTCCACCTCATGGTTGAGGCTGTGGACGAAATCGTTCCGTTGTTTGCGAAAGCAGGTGCCAACATTATTACATTCCATCCGGAAGCGAGCCGTCATGTTGATCGGACGCTGAGGCTGATTCGTGACTGCGGCTGCAAGGCAGGTTTGGCCTTAAATCCGGCGACTTCGCTGGAGTATCTGCATTACGAGCTCGACAACATCGATATGGTTCTGCTCATGAGCGTCAACCCCGGATTCGGCGGACAGTCCTTTATTCCGACGACGATCGGAAAGCTGCAGGAGTGCCGCTCTCTTCTTGATAGTTACGCAGAGGTTTCCGGACGCAAGGTCCTTCTAGAAGTAGACGGCGGCGTAAAGAAATCGAATATCCGAGAAATTGCAGCAGCCGGTGCGGACACATTTGTTGCAGGAAGTGCAATTTTCAACGAGGCCGACTACAAAGCTGTTATTGACGACATGCGCTCCGAGCTGGCGTCCCTGTAAAGATGAAACGTTTTGAGAATTTGAAAGCGGTACTGTTTGATCTGGACGGCACCCTTGTTAACACGCTTCCGGGGCTCACCGAACTCGTGAACCAAATGCGTTCCGACTTTGACAAGCCTCCGCTCTCGGAAGAGAAGGTTGGCAAATACATCGGGAAAGGAATGTTTGTTTTAGTTCGGCGTGCGATGACCGATTCCATGGACGAGCCGTTTCCTGAGGAAATGTTCAACTTAGCCGTCAAAAGTATGGCAAGACATGTGGAGGCGGGACGCTACTCAAAGGGCGTGCTGTATCCCGATACGATAGAGACCATCAAGTATGTCAAAAATTTGGGGCTAAAGACAGCAATCGTAACGAACAAGCCCTATCAAATGACACTGGATACGCTGGCCGGCAAAGGGCTGCTCGAACTTGTGGATTTAGTTGTGGGCGGCGACAGTGCGGCTAGACCCAAACCGTATCCCGATCCGCTTGTTTATGCCTGTGAGAAACTCGGCGTGGCACCGGAAGAAGTTCTGATGGTAGGTGATTCAGGAAACGATTCTTCAGCGGCGAAACAGGCGGGGGCCCAATCGATACTCGTGAGAACGGGCTGGAGTGAAGGTGTGCCGCTGGATGAAATTGCAAAACGTGACGAAGCGGCAGCAATGATTGACCATCTTTCGGATTTACAGGCCCTCCTTCCAGCGAAGGAGGGAGCTCATGCTTGAAAGCAGTATCAAAGAGGATTGGAAACCGGTTCTTTCTGATTTCGAGCATTCGGAGGCGGGAAAGAAGATTGAGCAGCTTTTGGCGAAACAGAAAGCCGAAGGGTTGAAAATTTTTCCGCCGAAACCGTACCGAGCTTTAGAACTTCTTTCAGCAGGAGAAGTAAAAGTCGTCATTCTCGGACAGGATCCTTATCACGGATTCAATCAGGCAAACGGATTGGCGTTTTCCGTGAACAAGGATGTACCGCCGCCTCCGAGCCTGAGAAATATCTTTAAAGAAATTAAAAGGGAGTATCCGGAAGCCGAATTCAGAACAGGAGAGTTGGAAGGCTGGGCCAAACAAGGCGTTCTCCTTCTCAACACGGTTCTTACAGTTGTAGAAGGAACGGCCAACAGCCATAGTAAGAAAGGCTGGGAAGAGCTGACCGATGAAATTATTGCGAAAGTAGCCTCGGAGGGAAGACCAGTCGTTTTTATGCTTTGGGGAAAATCGGCTCAGGAAAAGAAGAAGCTCATTCGAAAATTCAATAAAGATTGTTTGATCTTAGAGAGCAACCACCCGTCGCCGCTGTCGGCAATGAGAGGCCCGATTCCTTTCATCGGGAATGATCATTTCAGAAAAGCAAATGAATGGCTGACTCAAAAGGGAATTTCTCCAATTAATTGGACGAAACATAACTAGAAGAAACCCCTAAATTACAATTCGTTAAATTTCAGTAATCTTTTGATTTTAAAAGGAAAGCTATATTTTTACTCTGAAATTATAAAATTTTTTCGAGAGGAAGGTTTGACAAGCCTAAAAAACCTCTTCATAATTCGCACCTCGTTATTGATGACAACGCAGTAACTGATTGAGTTCTTTAAAAATTTATCGACGACCGATAAGAGCGGGCACTAAGAAGTCTGCAGTGA
>OBJF01001781.1_pt1 | contig 17676 bp, 13 predicted proteins | sample 1519091 | NCBI WGS metagenome assembly OBJF01 (sample SAMEA2452124, study PRJEB22498) | human gut metagenome | biome: human feces; feature: human gut; material: feces | place: Australia | collected 2012
GTATCCGAAAGATATCCGATGGCACTGTTTAGTGCATTTGCTCCATCTGATACCGCCGTAACTACCTGGCGCAGTTTCTTGGTACGCACATCACCAGCAACAAAAAATCCTGGCTGCTTTTTCGTTCCATCCGCCGTGCAGGTGACTCCATCCTCACCTGCCACAACATATCCCGCTTCATCCAGCTTTACGATATCCTTTACCAGCTCTGACTGCGGTATGGAACCATAGGCTATGAACACGCCATTTACCTCTAATGTTTTTCCGCTTTGTAAACGGATGCCCGCAATCTTTTTTTCTCCAAAGATTTCTGTAACCTGTTCCTTTAAGATAAATTCCACATTTTCACGCTTTTTCAAAAGTTCGACAGTACTTTGCGCCCCGCGAAACCGTTCTCTTCTGTGCACCAGATAAACTTTTTCACAGATATCCGCAAGATAACGCGCATCGTCCAGTGCGGTATCTCCTCCACCAAGCACCGCAACTGTCTTGTTCTTATAAAAAGCCCCGTCACAGATTGCGCAGTAAGATACGCCTTTTCCGGCATATTCCGCCTCACCTTTGATATTTGCTTTTCTTGGATATGCACCCGCCGCATAAATTACGGTTTTGGCAAGCTCTTTCGTATCATCGTCAAACGTTATCTCATACACCCTATCTTTTACCGTTCCCAATGGAACAATTTGAACCACTTCTTTTTCTAAAAATGGAACTTCTAGCGATAACGCATGTTCCCTGAACTTCTCACCGAGCTCATAGCCGTTACTGTTGGGCAATCCAAGGTAATTATTCACATTTTCACTTTCCGCAATCTGACCGGTTCCTTCATATTCTTTTTCCACAACAGCAACGCTTACATTTGCACGTTTTGCATATACTGCTGCGGAAAGCCCCGCTGGACCACTTCCTATCACAATACTATCGTACACGTCTCTTCCTCTTTTATTTTATAGTTTTCCTACTAAATAAGTATGATATTGTCAAAAAGAACTTCGAACGTCAATATATCTGCTTATACAGAAAAACAATGGTTTGTTATAAGAAAAACTTATAGCAGATTTTAGATATATTCACATGTATTGACAATCACACCATCATAGACGGATTGTTTCTTGATGTACACTGCAGCCTTGTCAACATTTTTTCCATCCTTGTTCCAGTCTGTCGTAAAGGAAATGTTGTCTTTTGAGAGGACATTCTTTTGCTTTTCGCTCAGGAAAAGAAGGACCACAATTCCGGCATGATTTAAGTGTTTTACAACATTCTCAAAATCTTCTCCATCTTTTGGTGCATAAAGATACGTATGTCTTCCGTCGATATTCAATGCCTTTTCGACATCCTCCACAAATCCACGGTTCACGCCGTCGACTCCGTCCACAAAGACGGCTGTAATTGCTTTCTGTCCCTTGATGGCAGCTCTTACGTTCCGGTCGACCTTGCCTTCGTAAAGTCCTCTGTCCTCAGCGTGTAACTCCTTAACAACACCACACGCTGATGTCATATCACTGACACGGTCAATCAGGATAAACTCACCGAGCGTTCTGTGATTCTCGAACAAGTCGCAGACGATTTTCTCTGCAAAAGAAATCTCGCAGACGGCAATCTCATTCTTGTGTAGCGTCTCAGCCGGCTGCTTTTCCCCGGTATTGACGTCAATTGCATACGAAATCTTGGTCACAATACCTGGAATTGTCTTGGTTCCTAATTTAAAGAAAAAGTTCTTTCCCTTGAAAAGTTCTTCATCATCCATCCAAAGAAGTGTCGCTGTAATGGATGAAACAGCCTGTGCACCGGATGCGGCGGAAAGCACACATCCTCTTGATACGTCAACTTCTCTGTCAAGCTGTATGGTGACCGGCTGTCCTGTTGTGGCACTCTCTGCTGCCTTATCCCCAATGTGGATGCTCTTAACGTGTGCTGTCTCATTGCTTGGCAGTGTGGTAATCTCATCGCCGACTTTTACACTTCCAGACTCAATCTGTCCTTGGAAACCCCGGAACGTGTGATCTGGACGGCATACTCTTTGTACCGGCATATAAAATCCGGTTTCTTTGTCATCGGAGATATCGATATCCTCAAGATATGGTAACAGTGCCGGACCATCATACCAAGGAATATTTTCTGACTTCTTGGTAACGTTATCACCCTCTGTTGCAGAAACCGGAATAATCTGTACGCTTGGAAGCGCAAGTTCTTTGGTAAGCTCTGCAATCTGCCCGGTAATCTCCTGAAAACGTTTCTCATCATAGCCGACCAAATCCATTTTGTTTACCGCAAATACGAAGTAGCGGATTCCCATCAAAGAACAGATTCTCGCATGTCTTCTCGTCTGCACCAAAACACCTTGCTTGGCATCAATTAGGATAACAGCCAGGTCTGCAAAGGAAGCACCTACTGCCATGTTTCTGGTATATTCTTCGTGACCCGGTGTATCTGCCACAATAAAACTTCTCTTATCCGTTGTAAAATAACGATAAGCCACATCAATCGTAATTCCCTGTTCTCTCTCTGCCATAAGTCCGTCAAGAAGCAAGGAATAGTCAATCGCACCACCGCGGCTTCCTACCTTACTGTCAAGCTCTAGTGCTTTCTCCTGGTCTGCATAAAGCAGCTTGGAATCGTATAAAATATGGCCAATCAGTGTGGATTTTCCGTCATCCACACTTCCGCATGTAATAAATTTTAATAATCCACTCATCTTAAAAATATCCCTCTCTCTTTCTTCTTTCCATACTTCCCACCGCCTCATTATCAATAACACGTGTCGTTCTCTCGGATGAAACGGCACTTAGTGTCTCTTCAATAATTGCATCTAAGGTATCTGCTGTTGACTCGCATCCACCAGTGAGCAGATAACAGCCCAGAGTACGGAATCGTACGCTCTTATACTCAATTTTTTCACCCGGACGAAGCTTCATTCTGTCATCATCCACCATAATGATGTTGCCATCCCGGTATACCACTGGTCGCTCCTTTGCAAAATATAAGGAAGGAATCTCGATATTTTCACGTTTTATGTACTGCCAGATATCTTTTTCTGTCCAGTTTGAAAGTGGGAATACACGGACTTCCTGGCCTTTTTGAATCTTGGAATTGTATAGCTTCCACATCTCCGGTCTCTGGTTTTTCGGATCCCACGCATGGTTTTCATTCCGGAAAGAAAAGATTCGCTCTTTTGCTCTGGATTTTTCCTCGTCTCTTCTGCCACCGCCAAATGCTGCGGTAAATCCGTATTTATCGAGAGCCTGTTTTAATGCCTGCGTTTTCATGATGTCGGTGTAGGCAGAACCATGATCAAACGGATTGATGCCTTGCTTTACCCCTTCCTCATTGATGTATTCAAGCATTTCAATCCCTTTTTCTTTTGCAATTCTGTCACGGAACTCTATCATTTCTTTGAATTTCCAGGTTGTATTGACATGTAAAAAAGGAAATGGCGGCTTCTCCGGATAAAATGCCTTCATCGCAAGGTGAAACATAACGGAGCTGTCCTTTCCAATTGAATAAAGCATAACAGGTTTTTCACATTCCGCAGCCACTTCACGAATGATGTAGATTGCTTCTGCTTCCAGTTTATCTAAGTGTGATAATTCACTCATTTTTCTTACCATCCTTTACTGATTTTTCTTCTATTCCCTATTTTGGTTTCAAATTTTTCTTTACATATTCTCTGTCTCAGGTTCTCGTGTGTGACACCTCTTAATACTTATTTGCTTCTTTTTTGTTGATGAGAATCTGTTCTGTCGTGCCATCCCGCTTTTCGATGTTCCAGGTTAATGTGTCCTCTGTGGATTTTACTGTCATAACGCTTCCTCTTCCACCGATGTCTGCGCCAAGAAAAAGTCCAATTGCACCAAAGTGACATTCTTTGATACAGGAAGCGCAGCCCCAGCAATCTTTCGGGTACCGGATGTATGCTTTTTTATCATCGCCCTGATAAATCAAGCTTCCCGGACATACCTCGGTACACAATCCACAGCCCTTACATTTTTGTTTGTCAATCATGATGCTCATAGGGTGCCTCCTTTTCTACCAAATCCCGGTACAAAATCTGGATTTTTCCGTCTACATATTTCGAATTTACATATTTCATCCAGTCGTCACTTTTTTCTGGATAATCCAGATTTTCTGCAAAACTGTGCCATCTTGTTTCCTTTCTGGCTCCAAGGTGCGCAATCACTGCCAGACAGACTAACAAGCGTTCTTTCAGTTCATACACGAACATCAGTTCATGTATATCGGAGGCATTGAGTCCTTCGGTAAGTTCGATCAACTGTCTTATCTTTTCCTCCGCAAGTGCTAGTTGCTTGCCGTTAAACTGATAATGCGTTGAGATTCCTCCAGCGTAGTTATCCATCACTTTCTGCATGGCTTCCTCAAGCGCTTCCGTACGAAACTGCTCCCGTTTTGGCTCCAGGAAATGGTTGTATTCCGCAATTTTTTTTGCAAAAGCTTCTTCTGTTTCTAATTCCATCACATCTTGTTGCATCCAGCCTCCTAAAGTTTCTTCCTTTAGGTGTTTTACAATATCAAGTGCCGCAATCTCGCCTTCTACCATTGCGCCTGTCACATATTTCTGTGGGCAGCCTCCTGCGACATCCCCTGCCGCATATAAGCCATGAATTGTAGTCTGTCTGTTGGTATCAACCCAGTATCCGCTTGCGGTATGCCCGCCGACGATATAAGGTTCGGTTCCTTCGATTTCTACGTTCTGCTCACTTGGGTTCTTACCGGCCTCGACCCACTTTAACGTCTGACTTGGTGCCATGTTAAGGTAGGCTTTTCGCAAGGATTCATCCTGTTCTTTGGAAATACCCTCGGTTCTTAGATAACATGGTCCGCGTCCATTCAGATTCTCCATCACGGTTCCATATACACGCTGCGAGGTTGTAAGTCCGTATTTGTTCTCATACACTTCGCCAAGGGAATTCACCTGCTTGGCTCCGACTCCCTGCGCAATTGTTCCGGTTGGTGCAATCGTGTCTTTACAGCGAAGTGCAATAAAACGCATTTCAAATGTGGTCATCTCCGCTCCGCTCTTTAGTCCCATCGCATATCCGGCTCCGGTATTAAACGGCGGATACCACATCTTATGTCTGGAAAAACCAGGATTGTTCGGACGGTACAGTCCAGCTGCGCCACCGGTTGCACAAAGCACTTTTTGGGCTCTGATTTCATAGGCAGTTCCATCTTCCATCGAGAACCCGTAAGCACCTTTGATGGTATTTTCTTCTACAATATAATCTGTGATATTGATTCTGTTTAAAACAGTCACATCCGGCAATGCTTCTACCGCTGATGCTAAAATCGGTTTGATGTTCTCCCCATTGATTTTGATGTTACGGTTTCCTCTTGCAACATACTCTCCGTTTTCATCTTTTAAAATGACAAGCCCAAGACGTTCCATTTTCTCTGTCACACGGTTAAGTCCCTCTGACATCGTAAGCAGTAAGTCTTCCCTAACGATTCCATCTGCATCTTTTTTGGCATAATCCACATAATCCTGCGGTGTTCTTCCTTTTACAATATAAGCGTTGATGGCATTGACTCCTGCTGCGAGACAGCCGCTTCTTTTGATATTTGCTTTTTCTGCAATGATAACGGAATAATCCGAATTCTCACGAATGGTTAGTGCCGCATAACAGCCTGCCGTTCCACCTCCGATAATGAGGACATCCGTATGTAACCTCTTTTTGTTCTCAATTTTCATCTCTGACTCCTTTGCAACTTTCTATTAGATATAGAATACATCTTGCTCCTGCATCTCACTGTTTTCCATGAGATACGTCTTGTGTTCATCAAAAATATATAACCGGTAAATCAAGACATGAACCGTCTCCCCCACGCTCACAAGGTCCTTTTCTAACGAACGCTCACCGACTACCTCAATTCCGTTTATGTTCACGGTGACATCCACACGATTTCCGCGGAATACCACATCTGTTATGATTCCTTCCTCCACCGCCGACATATAGCGGTTTAGGTTGCCACTCTTTGAAATCTTGATAAACTCTGGCCGGATGACCGCGCGTTTTGCATTTTCAACGAGTTCGAATCCTTTTAATCTGTCATAGTTTTCTACAATGGTGGAATGACCGATAAACTGCGCCACAAATGGGGTGTCTGGTGATTTGTAGATTTCAACCGGAGTTCCCATCTGCTCAATTCTGCCGTGGTTTGCGATGATGATTTCATCCGCAACCTCCACCGCCTCATCCTGGTCATGCGTCACAAAAATACTTGTAATGCCGAGTTTTTCGACCAGTTTTTTCAGCCAGATGCGAAGCTCTCCTCTAACTTTTGCGTCTATCGCAGCAAACGGCTCATCCAAAAGAAGTACCTGTGGATTTGGTGCAAGTGCTCTTGCAAATGCAACCCTTTGTCTTTGTCCACCAGACAACTGATTGGGATAGCGGTTTCCCATTTCCGCAAGCCCTGTCATCTCAAGTAACTTTGTTACCCTCTCCTTTATCTCCTTTTTCGGAAGCTTTTGAAGCTCTAATCCAAACGCTACGTTTTCATACACCGTCATATAGCGAAACAGCGCATAATTTTGAAAGACAAACCCAATTCCACGCTTGGATGCCGGAACGTCATTCATTCTTTTTCCATCGATATAAATGTCCCCGGAATTCGGCGATTCCAATCCTGCAATCATGCGAAGAAGTGTCGTCTTTCCGCTTCCAGACGGTCCTAACAGTGCAACCAGCTTTCCTTTTTCCACACCAAAACTTACATGATCCGAAGCCACGAAGTCTCCATATTTTTTATAGATATTTTTCATTTCCACGTACATTGTTCTATCTCCTCTGGCTTCCCTGCGATTTTTTCTTGAATTTACGTTCTACGATGTTTCTTGCAAAAAGAATGACTAACGCAATCACAACCAGCAGGGATGACACCGCAAAAGCCGCAGTAATCGATGTGTCTGTTCCCGACATATAAAGCGCATCTATCTCAAGCGGCAGTGTGAAAGTTTCACCTCTTGCTTTTGACAGGGCATTGACTGCACCAAACTCTCCTAACGCTCTCGCCGTACAAAGAATAATTCCATAGACCAATCCCCATTTCATCTGCGGAAGCGTAATCTTTCGAAAAATGGTAAATCCGGATGCTCCCATCAGCGCTGCAGCCTCTTCTTCGTCTTTTCCCTGGGCATTTAAGACCGGGATAATCTCTCTTGAAACAAATGGAAACGTTACAAATATTGTGGCAAGCACCACACCTGGAATTGCAAATGTGATTCGAACGTTTGTTTCAAAGAATTCATTGAATGCCCGGATTGCCGGATACATCCAGCCCAGGCGGCCAAACGTCATCAAATACGCAAGTCCGACAATTACCGGCGAGATGGAAAACGGGATATCGATGATGGTTGCGAGAATCTGTTTTCCTTTAAACGAAAATCTTGTGAGAAGCCAGGCTGCCCAGATTCCAAAAAAGGTGTTTACCACAACCGCAATGACAGTTGCAATCAGCGTGACTTTAAACGCAGATAACACGTATTCTGTTGTGATTGCCTTGATGTAAAAGGAAAAACCTTCTTTTAACGCACTCGCAAGAACCGAGACTAAAGGCACTACAAGCATGACGGTCAAAAACAAAACCGTTACCGTAACCAGGCATATTTTTGTGATTTTTTTGCTGTTTTCAAGTTTCTTTTGTTCGCTCATGTCTGGATGTCCTTTCCTTATTTTATAAAAGATTGGTCCGCCTCGATTGTCTGACCTGCACCACATTTACAAATAGCAATAATAAAAATGAAATGATTAGCATCACCAGTGCGATTGCCGTTGCACCCGCATAATCGATATAGCTTAATTTTTGCATGATGACGTAAGATACGACCTGCGTTTTGTTTTTCGCACTGTTTCCGGAAATGTAAATGACACTTCCATATTCCCCGATTCCTCTCGCAAATGCCAGACCAAACCCGGTCAGTAACGCCGGTTTTAATTCTGGAAGAATCACGCGGAAAAAAGTCATTCTTGGACTGGCGCCTAACATAAATGCCGCCTCCTCATATTGACCATCCATTTTTTCCAAAATAGGCTGCACGGCTCTTATCACAAACGGAAGTCCCACAAACACAAGCGCCACCACGATTCCGGTCTGCGTGTATGCTACATGGATTCCGATTTTCGAAAGTCCTTTTCCAAAAAATCCTGTGGTGGAATAAAGCTTCGAGAGCGTGATTCCGGCTACTGCCGTCGGAAGGGCGAACGGCAGTTCGATTAATGCATCCAAAAGCCATTTCCCCGGAAATTCATATTTGACCAGACTCCATGCCACGATAAGACCAAACACCACATTGATGACCGCCGCGAGAAAAGAGCTTGTGATACTGGTAAAAAAGGCGTTCCTGACATTTTCTTTTAAAATCAGTCCTAGAAACTCCACCGGTGAAATCCGAAGAGAATAAACAAGCACCGACGCTAACGGAATCAGCACAATGACAGAAAGCATGGTAATCACAATTCCAAGGGAAAGATGATAACCGGGTATCACTGCATTCTTTTTACTCTTTGTTTTTGTTGTCTTCTTTTCGCTGTTAGTCTCCGTATATTTCATCGAACATTGCTCCATCATCAAAAAATGTCTTATAGGCTTCATCCCAGCCACCGTAATCCTCAATTGTAAAAAGTTTCATCTGCAAATCAAATTTGCTGGAAAACTCTTGTAAAATTTCTTCCTTTACGGGTCTGTAACCATTTTCACCGATTAGTTTCTGCGCTTCGTCACTATATAAGTAATCTAAATATTCCTTACATACATCTTCTGTATGATTGCTCTTTGCATTGTCATCCACGATTGCCACACTTGGCTGCGCTAAGATGCTGACAGAAGGCGTAATCATCTCATACTCATCCGGATAAGAGTCCAGTGTTGTAAATGCTTCGTTCTCCCATGCAAGCAGGACTTCTCCCTGACCATTTTCTACAAATGTAGTTGTGGAGCCTCTCGCCCCGGAATCCATAACCAAAACATTTTCATATAACTGCTTCATAAACGCTTTCTGTTCTTTTTCGCTGCCATAATTGGTCTTTGCATAGCTAAGTGCCGCAAGGAAATTCCAGCATGCACCACCACTGCTTTTTGGATCTGGCGTGATGACATTGATGTCTTTTTTTATCAAATCATCCCAGTCTTTGATGTTCTTTGGATTCCCTTTTCGAACAAGAAAAACGATTGTAGATGTGTACGGTGCCGAATTCTGTGGAAATTCATCAATCCAGCCATCCTCAATCAGCCCGGTGTGTTCAATCAGATCGATATCATGCTCTAATGCAAGTGTCACAACATCTGCATTACATCCTTCCACCACCGATCTTGCCTGTGAGCCGGAACCACCGTGCGATTGCACTATCCTTACCTTTTCGCCGTACTTTTCTTCGTAATACGTTTCAAATATGTTGTTGTACTGCTCGTAAAATTCTCTTGTCGGGTCATACGACACATTGGTGATGGTAATCGTTCCATCCTTACTGTCTTTTGCGCAACCTGTGAGAAAACACAGCACAAACAAGAAAACCGCAATGATTGCTCTTTTTTTCATGGTTATTTTACCTCAAACAACGGTGTGGATAGGTATCGTTCTCCAGTATCCGGAAGTAACACTACTATATTCTTTCCTTTATTTTCAGGTCTCTTTGCAAGCTCCGTTGCTGCATAAATAGCCGCTCCCGATGAGATTCCCACCAGTAACCCGTCTGTTTTTGCAACTTTTCTTGCTTTATCGAAGGCATCTTCGTTCTCTACCGCAATGACTTCATCCACAATGTCCATTCGCATGACTTTTGGGATAAATCCTGCACCAATCCCCTGAATCTTATGAGGTCCTGGCTTTCCACCTGACAGTACCGGCGAACTTTTTGGCTCCACAGCCACAATCGTAACATCCGGATTCTTGGCTCTCAGTCCAAGACCCGTTCCAGTAATCGTTCCGCCTGTTCCAACGGCCGATACAAAAATATCCACTTTTCCATCGGTATCTTCCCAGATTTCTTCGGCTGTTGTCTCCTCATGAATCTTTGGATTTGTCTCATTTTCAAACTGCTGTGGAATAAATGCATTGCCGTATTCTTCTGCAAGTCTTCTTGCCTCGTTGATTGCGCCGCTCATTCCCTCTCTTCCCGGTGTAAGACGTATCTCGGCGCCAAGTGCTGTCACAATTTTTCTTCTCTCCACGCTCATCGTGTCTGGCATAATCAGAATTAAGTGAAGCCCCTTGGATGCCGCCACAAACGCAAGGCCAATTCCGGTATTTCCACTTGTCGGCTCGATAATAATCGTATCCTGGTTAATCTTTCCTTCCTTGATTCCCTGGTCTATCATGGCTGCTGCCACCCTGTCTTTTACACTTCCAAGCGGATTAAAATATTCTAACTTTGCAATAACTTTCGCCTCAAGCTCAAATTCTTTCTCATAATTGGAAAGTTCAAGCAGTGGTGTGTGTCCGATTAACTCGGTAAGCTGTTTTGCAATCTTTGCCATATTCTTTCCCCTTTCTTTTCGTTCTCTATTTTTATTTCCTACTATTCTTATATGAATTAATGGTATATGAGAAACATTACCATATTCACCTGCTTTTGTAAATGTAACTGGTCTTACGAAAAAGTGGTAACTGGTTATAAATTTTACCTATAATGCAAAGTTTTTGTGATTTTACCTGCATTTTGTGCGACAACGGAATCAAATTTTATATGTATTCCTGTAAAATTGCTAGATTCCGGTCATGACAGTAAATCCATGAGTTCATCCCTGGTTAACTTTCCAATTTGTCCCATTTCACCACTTAGAATCTGTTCTGCAAGATTCTTCTTGTTTTCTTGCACTTTTTGTATTTTTTCTTCAATAGTGTTCTTTGCCAGAAGCTTATATACTGTCACCTTTTTCTTCTGTCCGATACGGTGTGCCCGGTCTGTTGCCTGATTCTGTACCGCCAAATTCCACCACGGATCATAATGAATTACAACATCCGCTCCCGTCAGATTCAATCCGGTTCCACCCGCCTTAAGAGAAATAAGGAAAACATTTGTATCATCTGCATTGAACTTTTTTACCATTTCAAGTCTTTTTTCTTTTAGTGTTGCTCCTGTAATGACATAATAAGAAATCTTCTGTTTCTGAAACTCCTTTTCAATCAAATCCAACATTGATGTAAACTGAGAGAACAAAAGAATCTTATGCCCACCCTCTATTGCACGGTTTACAAGCTCCATACATGCCTCCATCTTGGCAGAGGTTCCTTTGTAATTTTCAAAGCAAAGAGCAGGGTCGCAGCAAATTTGTCTTAATTTTGTAATCTCTGCTAAAATCTTCAGCTTATTTTTCTGAAAATCGGATTCATCCTGCTCTGCAAGAACCTGCTGCATATGGACTATCTGTGCATCATATAGCTTCCACTGTTCCTTCTCAAATTTTGCATACTGAACCTCTTCTAGCTTATCCGGCAAATCCTTTAAGACATTCTCCTTCAATCTGCGCAGTATAAAAGGATGTACCATTTTCTGAAGCCGGTTCATTGCCTCTTCATCATCATTCTTTACAATTGGCGTCTCAAACTCCCTCTTAAATGTATCATAACTGTAAAGAAAGCCTGGCATAAGGTAATCGAAGATACTCCACAATTCGCTTAATCTGTTCTCAATTGGTGTTCCGGTCAATGCATACTTATGCTTTGCTGCTATAATCTTAACCGCCTTTGCAGCTTCTGTTGTATGATTTTTTATATATTGAGCCTCATCAATCACTTCATATTGAAATTTAATCCCCTCATAATTAGAAATGTCTCTTTTTAACAAATCATATGATGTCACAAGCACATCATATTTTTCAGCTTCACTGATGAGCCTGTTCCGGTTCTCCTGATTTCCAGATATCAACACAACTTTCAATTTTGGAGCAAACTGTGCAAACTCTTCTCCCCAATTGAACACCAGAGACGCTGGACAAACAATCATGGAAACCCCTTTTTTCTTCTCTTCTTTTGCAGCAAGAAGCATTGTAATGACCTGAAGTGTTTTTCCTAATCCCATATCATCTGCAAGTATGCCGCCAAAACAGTTTTCCTCCAGTACACGAAGCCATCGATACCCTTCCTTCTGATAATTACGCAAAACCCTTGAAAGCGATTTAGGTTCCTCAAAATCAGCTTCCGAGACCGTCTTGAATTCCTTAACCAATGATCTGAACCTGCTATCCCTGCTTGCCAAAAGCGTTTCATGCTCCTCTAACATTTTTTCCAGATACAATGTACGGTAAGCCGGTATCTGCATCTTTCCCTTCACAAACTCTTTTGGTGTCAGGTGCAATGATTCCATCATTTCCACCAGTGCTAATACACTCTCATCATCCAGACTGACAAAATCTCCATTTTTCAAACGGTAAAATTTCTTTTTTGTCTTATAACTTTTAAGCAAATCTAGAAGTTCTGCTTGTGGAATGTCGTCTGTTATAATTTCAAGATTCAACAAACCATTAGAAAGTGAAACTCCGACATTTACTCTCGGTTTTTGAATAATATTCATTCGCCGAAAGCGATCTGTACTAGAAACCTCGCCTAATTCCAACAATGCCTCTACACCCTCTGATAAAATCCGATAAATATTATCTTCATCACGATTACAAAAATAACAGTCCCGTTCCAAGTCAACCTGTTGGAACCATTGTTCCATAATAAATGCCGTCTCTGCTTCTCTTCCCGTCTCGCGCGTATCATCCATTTGAAATTCCTGCAAATATTTTTCTCTCTTTAAATCCAAAACCGAATATTCTTTCTCTCCATAGCACGCAAATGCCTTGCAGGTAATATCTCCATCCTCCACATCAAGAAAAAAACGGAATAATACTTCAGGCGGAAGATACTTTTCGATTTCTTCCTTGTTTCGTTCTACAACTGTAAAATATTTTTCCAGTTCCGGTAAAACCGTATAATAAAAATCTGATAAATGATTTCTTCCGATTACAAGCTGTATCTCTCCCCCATTTTCCATATATAAAAATGTTTCCAACTGTTCCATAAATGTTTCATCTATCCGGTTAAATATTGTATTATCAATATAGTAACCATTTTTTACACCTCGATAAACGGCGGGAATCTTTCCTTTTACGGTAATCCCGTGAAATTCATTTTGTTTATCAAGCTTATACTTGTCAACTGTAAGCTGAATATCAGGATTCTTCTCTCCACGGACAAGAATACGTTTTTCTTTTTTTGAACCATCTCTGTTTTCATATTCAATGCCACTTTTGGGAATCATATCAAACAGACTGTCAAGTCTCCATCCATACATTTCAATAGAAGATGAAACCTCATGATTTCTTGTATAATAGGCACTCTCTATTCTTCTTGCAAGCTCATTTTCTTCCATTACGATCTGATGAATAAAATTGAGATATTCTAACGAATTTTTAGAAAAATTTTCCTGTTTTACACTCAGCTGTGTGTTGTTGCCAAATGTCATCATCTCACCATTTTTCACATGTTCGCAAAATTCTGTAAGATTTTTAATTACGAACATCCTGCTGCTTCCCACTTTAAATGAAAGTTTGAGTTCTCTACACTTTTTCACAAGTCTTGGTTGCAATACAAGAACCTGATTGTTTCCAACCACATCTGCCACATGATTTTTTGCCCGCTTACTGACAAATGCACTTAAGAAAAATGCACTTTTCCGGTCTGTTGCGTCACCCACTGTGTGTTTTTGCAGATACTGCTCGAACTGTAACAATAATGCAGCCTGGTATGGACAGTTGTAACTTTTATTCATCCAATAATAGTTACTGCTACTACATTTTTTACAGCCACAATTACCTGCTTGAATACCAGCCCTTGTAACGAGCAATGATACGCAAAACGGATTTCTATGTTCCTCTTTCCCCATCCCCTCAATCTGTGCCACAAAATCTTCCTCATAGTTATCCAGATAACCTGTTGTGACCATAGAGAACTCTATTTTTTTCTTTTCAATCAGATGCAGTCCCTCCTTGATACTTAATGCATCTAATTGCATATCTTCACTTATCGCAGACAAATCAAAATATTGATACCTTTCCGGACGACTGACACGTTGTTCTTCTAATATTTTTTTTACTTCTTCTGCGGCTTTCTTCTCTTCCTCTTCTTTCTTCAAATCATCTATCGCAAAAAGAACCGCTGCCATATGCTTGCACTTGTTGCCGCCACCTGCATATGGACAATTACATGACATTCTCGTTATTTTTTCATCACGAATCCCAATATATACACTATAACCTCGTTCCCCTACGACATAGGCTGTATAGCTTCCATTTTTCTCCGTAAGATTTTTTACCCGTTTTTGTAGAAAATAAGTTTCTCCGCGGTTTAAAATGATTTTACTAAACTGCTCTTTCCATTCCAACATTTCTATTCTCCTTAATGTATTTTACCCGTTTTTAACATATCACGTTGTTATCTTTCATGTATATTACACTTTTTCATTCTAGCTTCTTCCCTGTGAATTATCAAGAACAGATTCAGGCAGTTTTTTTCGCCTAAACGCTATTCTCAAATGTTATTTCTTTACTTACCAAATATACTAACGCAGCAAGAAAAGTGGTTGCGTTTCCTTACATTCAGGAGTATCATTGCGTTGACACAACATCTAGGAGGATTCAATTATGAAATTAAAAACCAGACAAATTACAGTCACTGCAATTCTACTGGCAATCTGTATTGGAAGCCAGTTCTTTAAAAATTTAAGCGTATACCTTACCGGGCCAATCATCAATGCAGCTCTCATATTAGCTGTCATCTATGCCGGACCTGCGTGTGGTATCATCTTAGGTATTATTACACCAATTACTTCCTTTTTTATCACGGGAAGTCCGGTTATGGCAGCTATTCCAGCCATGTTCCCATGCATTATGATTGGAAACATTATTCTGGTTGGCGCTGTCGCACTTCTTCGTGAAAAATGCGGAAAAACTGAAGGTCTTCCGATTTCCATTGTAATCGGTGGTGTCTATGCACTTATCATTTATGCTGTTCTTCGCAAAACATCAATTGGAGAGTAGCATTCATCCTTGCTTTTTTTGCGCACAAAAGACTATTAGACAATTTTTTAACAGAGGAGAACGCTTGCTATGAACAAAGACAAAGATTTTCTTGGAACGGAACCGGTCGGAAAACTGATGTTTCGTCTGGCTATTCCGACCATTACTGCCCAGCTGATTAATATGTTATATAACATCATTGACCGCATTTACATTGGCCACATCCCAGGCAGTGGTGCACTTGCTCTGACCGGAGTTGGCGTATGTATGCCCCTTATCATGATTGTTTCAGCCTTTGCAGCACTTGTTGGCAGCGGTGGCGCCCCTCGTGCATCCATTGCATTGGGAAAAGGGGATACCGACACAGCGGAACAGATTCTTGGAAATTGCTTTTTCCTGCAGGTTCTGGTTTCCATCTTTTTAACTGTTATTCTATTGCTCTGTAACCGATATCTCCTGCTTGCCTTTGGTGCGAGCAGCAACACCATTGAATATGCTGTAAATTACATGAATATATATACAATTGGTACAATTTTCGTACAAATGACGCTGGGAATGAATATGTTTATCACAACGCAGGGATTTGCAAAAACGGGAATGCTTTCTGTTCTAATCGGAGCTGGTCTCAATATCGCACTTGATCCATTGTTTATCTTTGCGTTCCGTCTTGGCGTCAGGGGAGCAGCTCTCGCAACGGTTCTCTCACAGGCTGTTTCCTGCATCTGGGTTCTTGCTTTTTTAACCGGTAAAAATACAATCCTTCATATCCGAAGAAAGAATCTTATGCTTTGTCCAAAGATTATTCTTCCTTGCGTTGCCCTTGGACTTGCTACCTTTATCATGCAGGCAAGCGAAAGCATTATCTCCGTATGTTTTAACTCTTCACTTTTAAAATATGGTGGAGATATTGCAGTTGGAGCCATGACAATTTTAACCAGTGTCATGCAGTTTGCCATGCTGCCACTGCAAGGCTTAGGTCAGGGTGCCCAGCCTATTTTAAGTTTTAACTACGGTGCGAAGAACGCAGAGCGCATAAAAAAGGCTTTTAAACTTCTTTTAACTTCAAGTCTTTGTTACTCTACCATTTTATGGGCATTTATCATGATTTCCCCGCAGATATTTGCTGGAATATTTACGACGGATTCTGCACTTTTACGTTTCACACAATCGGCACTTCGCATTTACTGTGCATGCCTGTTGCTGTTTGGAATTCAGATTGCATGTCAGATGGCATTTACATCTTTCGGAAAGGCAAAAGCATCGATTGCCGTTGCTGTTACACGAAAATTCATCCTGTTACTGCCCTTGATTTACCTGCTTCCTCATATCTGGACAGCTAACCAGACCAATGCCGTATATCTGGCAGAACCAATTGCGGATTTTATTGCGGTATCATTTACTTCGATATTATTTGCCTTTCAGTTTAAAAAGGTCTTAAGGGAATTAAATCCGTAAACTTGCGACATCAGGCCACACAAAAAATGTCTAGAGCCAATAACTCTAGACATTTTTTAATCATTCTTCTGTTTCACTTTTCTTATCCCAACTTCTATTATTAACAGTACGTTTTCTCCCAACTAGTACTGCCTGTAAGTCTTACCTCTGATAATTTTAGCAAATGTTTCCGCAAGCAATTTGGGATTTCTCCAAGTGAATATCGAAAGAACCAGATATTTGACGCATTTTTCTGCTAAATAATCCCTTCCTCGAACAATTCTCCGTCCACGATACGCACAACACGCTCCGCATGCTGGGCTACACTCAAATCATGCGTAATCCTGACAATCGTATTTCCCATATCGCTTAAGTGCTGGAATAATTTCAATACTTCCAATCCACTGTTGCGGTCTAGCGCTCCTGTCGGCTCATCTGCCAAAAGAATTGCCGGCTGTCCGACTAATGCTCTCGCAATGGCTACCCTCTGCTGCTGTCCGCCGGACAGTTCATTTGGTTTATGCTTAATACGCTCCGCAAGCCCTAACATCTCTATGGTATCCATGCTCGCATCTGTCGCCTCTTTTAATGTCATGCCACGCATTAAAAGTGGCATGACAATATTCTGCAATACATTGTAGGTCGGAATCAAGTGATAGCGCTGAAAAATAAAGCCGATTTTCTGGTTGCGGAGTTTTACCAGGTCCTTTTCTTTGGCATCCTGAATGGCAGCGCCATCTAAATTGTATGTCCCGGAACCCGCCACATCCATACACCCAATAATATTCATCAATGTACTTTTTCCAGAACTGGAAGGTCCTAAAATCGCAAGATATTCTCCCTTTTTCACATCAAGCGAAATATCTTTTAAAACATGAAGCGGGTCTGCGCCTGTCTCATAATACTTGTTGATATCCCGCATGGTAATCATATTTTCTGTTGTATCCATGCTCTTTCTCCCTTCTTTACTGTTCTATCATCCAGATTTCAAGTATAACTTCATTTCCGTCATCGTCTGTCTCAAGCAGAAGCTTCAAAACATCTCCTGTTGCAATTCTTGAGAATGTTGTCTCGGTATCGGCTGCCGTGTGCACCACAACCCCGACGGGAATCTGGGTACTGACAACACTTCCCTTCATGTTCGAGGTATCTTTTTCCCCAGAATCGGATGGCATCTCTGTTGAATCCATATCCACAGCTTCTCCACCAGACGCCATATCGGAT
>OBJF01001783.1_pt1 | contig 17644 bp, 17 predicted proteins | sample 1519091 | NCBI WGS metagenome assembly OBJF01 (sample SAMEA2452124, study PRJEB22498) | human gut metagenome | biome: human feces; feature: human gut; material: feces | place: Australia | collected 2012
GGAGGTGCAGATCCCGCAGCTGCCCCGTGCCGCCATCGCCCGCGCCAGCGTGGACGACAACGGCAAGATCATCCTCTGCACCGACCTGCACAAGGCCATTGAAGCCTGCAACATCATTGCACCGGAACATCTGGAAGTGTGCGTGGAGGACCCCTTCGGCGTGCTGAACGAGATCAAAAACGCAGGCAGCATCTTCCTTGGCCGCAACGTGCCGGAAGCGCTGGGCGATTACTTTGCAGGCCCCAACCACACCCTGCCCACCAGCGGCACCGCCCGCTTCTCAAGCCCCTTGGGCGTAGACGACTTTGTAAAGAAGTCCAGCTTCCTCTACTACACCCGGGAAGCGCTGGGCGAAGTAGCCCCCCGCATCGCCGATTTTGCCGAGCGCGAGGGCCTGCACGCCCACGCCCGCAGCGTGACCATCCGGTACGAGAAATAAAGGCGGCTCGCCCTCTCAGTCAAATCCTTTGGATTTGCCAGCTCTCCCAAAGGGAGAGCCCTTGGCAGTCCACACAAAGTTTTCGGTTTCGCCAGAGGCTCTCCCTTTGGGAGAGCTGGACGCGAAGCGGCCTGAGAGGGCAAGGCCGTTCACCATAACAGAATAAGCCGGAGGAATCATTATGAGTCGTTTTCTTTCTCCCACGCTGGCCGCTGTCACCCCCTACACCCCGGGTGAGCAGCCGCAGGATCAGCAGTACATCAAACTGAACACCAACGAAAGCCCCTATCTGCCCTCCCCGGCGGTGATCGCTGCCGTGAGCGAGCACGAGGTGGAAAAGCTGCGCCTTTACTCCGACCCCGCCTGTGCCGACCTGCTCAAGGCGGCCGCAGCCCACTTCGGTTTGCAGCCGGAGCAGATCATGCCCGGCAATGGCAGCGACGAGAACCTCTTCTTTGCGCTGCGTGCCTTCTGCGACGCAGACCACCCGCTGGCCTATGCCGACATCACCTACGGCTGCTACGGCGTGTGGTGTGGGCTGATGCACATTCCCAGCCACATCATCCCGCTGAAAGAGGATTTCACCCTTGACCCGAAGGATTACTACGGCCTGAACCAGACCATCGTCCTTGCAAACCCCAACGCCCCCACCGGCATTGCACTGCCCCGGGCGGAAATTGAGGGCATCTTAAAGGCAAACCCGAACAATGTGGTCATTGTGGACGAGGCCTATGTGGACTTTGGCGGCGAGAGCTGCGTGCCCCTCATCGACCAGTACGAGAACCTGCTGGTGGTGCAGACCTTTTCCAAGTCCCGGCAGCTGGCCGGTGCGCGTCTGGGTCTTGCCATGGGCAATGCAAAGCTCATTGCCGACCTGAACCGGGTCAAGTTCAGCCTGAACCCCTACAACATCAACCGCCTGACCCTGAAGGCCGGGCAGGCCGCGCTGGAAGACACCGCTTATTTTGACAGGACCCGCGCCGCCATCGTGGACACCCGTGCATGGACAAAACAACAGCTGGAACAGCGCGGATTTGCCGTGCTGGACAGCCGCTCCAACTTCCTGTTTGTAAGTACCGACAGGAAAGACGGCGAAACACTCTACAAAGAGTTGAAGAAAAACGGCATTCTGGTGCGCCATTTTGACGCGCCCCGCATCCAGAACTGGCTGCGCATCACCATTGGCACGCCGGAACAGATGCAGACGTTTATGGAAACGCTGGATAAGATCATGGAGGAATGAACCATGCCGAACCGAATGATCTCGCTGGAACGCAACACCAATGAGACCCAGATCGACCTTACCCTTGATCTGGACGGCACCGGCCGCTACGAGGTGGACACCGGGTGCGGCTTTCTGAACCACATGCTGGAGCTGTTCGCCCGCCATGGCCGGTTCGACTTAGTGCTCACCTGCCACGGCGATGTGCAGGTGGACTACCACCACACCACCGAGGATGTGGGCATTGCACTGGGTCAGGCCTTTGCACGGGCGCTGGGCGATATGCGCGGTATCCAGCGCTACGGCAGCTTTTATCTGCCCATGGATGAAGCGCTGATCCTGTGCGCCGTCGATCTTTCGGGCCGCTGCACTCTGAACTGGGATGTCCATTGCAGCACCGAAAAGGTGGGCGATTTTGACGTGGAGTGCGCTAAGGAATTCTGGCTGGGCTTTGCCCGCAGCGTGCCCGCCACGGTCCACTTTGTACAATTTGCGGGAGAAAATACCCACCACATCCTCGAGGCCTGCTTCAAGGGCGCAGGCCATGCACTGGGCGCGGCCGTGAAGATCGACGAAGCCCACAAGGACGAAATTCCTTCCACGAAAGGACTGCTGGTATGATCGCAATTATCGATTATGGCGTGGGCAACCTGTTCAGCCTGAAGTCCAGCCTGAAGCAGCTGGGGCTGGAAGCGGTCGTCACCGCCGACGCGGATACCATCCGCAAAGCCGACCGGCTGATCCTGCCGGGCGTGGGCGCTTTTGCCGATGCCATGGCCAAGCTGGAGGCAACGGGCCTTGTGCCGGTGATCAAAGAAGAAGCCGAAAAGAAGCCGCTGCTGGGCATCTGCCTTGGCATGCAGCTGCTGTTTGAAAAGAGCTACGAGTACGGTGAGCACGAAGGCCTCGGCTTTGTGAAGGGCGAGGTCTGCCCGCTGGAGCCCGACCTTGCGGACAAAACGCTCAAGGTGCCGCAGATCGGCTGGAACGCCTTGCACCTTGTAAAGGACGACCCGCTGTTCAAGTACATCCGTGAGGGAGAATACGTCTATTACGTCCACAGCTACTACGGCAAGAACTGTACGGAGAGTACGCTGGCTGTGAGCGACTATTCCATTCCCGTCACCGGCGCGGTGCGGGCAGGCAGGGTGTACGGCACCCAGTTCCACCCGGAAAAGAGCGGGGATACCGGCCTGCGCATTCTGAAAGCATTTGCGGAATTGTAAGGAGAAAAATTATGCAGCTTTTTCCAGCCATTGACCTGCGGGGCGGCAAAGTGGTGCGCCTGACGCAGGGCGATTACGACCGCATGACCGTCTACGGCGAGGATCCCTGTGCACAGGCGCGGGAGTTCCTTGCAGCGGGGGCCAAAAACCTGCACGTCGTCGATCTGGACGGCGCAAAGGACGGCACCCTATCCAACTACGATACCATTGCCGCGCTGGCAAAACAGGGCGGCTTATACATTGAGGTGGGCGGCGGCATCCGCACCGAGGAGCGCATTGAAACATATCTTTCTCTCGGCGTGGGCCGCTGCATCCTGGGCAGCGTGGCGGTGACGGATTTTGCCTTTACCGCCCGGATGCTGAAAAAATACGGCGATAAAATTGCCGTGGGCGTGGACGCAAAGGACGGCTATGTGGCCATCCATGGCTGGAAGGAAGTGAGCGCCGAGCCGGGCGTGGACTTCTGCAAGCGGCTGGCAGATGCCGGATGCACCGCCATCATCTACACGGACATTGCCTGCGACGGTGCCATGAGGGGCACGAACCTCGGCCTGTACCGCACGCTTGCCAAAGAGGTGCCCGGCGTGGCCTTTACGGCCAGCGGCGGCATCTCGTCCGAAGCAGAGCTTCTGGAACTGAAAAAAATGGGCACTGCCGCTGCCATTTTAGGCAAGAGCCTGTACACCGGCGCACTGGACCTTGCGCGCTGCGTGCAGCTGGTACAGGAGTGAACGGAGGGAAAATGACATGATCACCAAACGCATTATTCCCTGCCTTGATGTGCGCAATGGCCGCGTGGTCAAGGGCACGAACTTTGAAGGCATCCGGGACGTGGCCGACCCGGTGGAAATGGCCCGCATGTACAACGCTGCCGGTGCCGACGAGCTGGTGTTCTACGATATCACCGCCAGCTTCGAGGGCCGGGCACTGTTCACGGATATCCTGACCCGCGTCGCCAGCGAAATTTTTATCCCGCTCACGGTGGGCGGCGGCATCAACACGCTGGAAGATTTTGACCGGGTGCTCAAGTGCGGCGCGGACAAGGTCAGCGTCAACTCGGGCGCACTCAAAAATCCCGACCTCATCCCGGCGGCAGCACAGCGCTACGGCAACCAGTGCGTGGTGCTCTCTGCCGATGTGAAGCGGGTGGACGGCCAGTTCCGGGTGTTCGCCAAGGGCGGGCGCGAGGACACCGGCCGGGATGCACTGGACTGGATCAGCTGGTGCGTGGACCACGGCGCGGGCGAGATCTGCCTGAACAGCATCGATACCGACGGCGTGCGCAGCGGCTTCGACCTTGAGATGCTGGATGCAGTTGCGGCGCGGGTGAACGTGCCCATCATTGCCAGCGGCGGCGCAGGCAAAAAGGAAGACTTTCTGGAGCTGTTCCACCACAAGGGCATCGACGCAGGCCTTGCGGCGGGCATCTTCCACCAGAAGCTGCTGACCATCCGCGACCTGAAAGAATACCTCAACGCAAACGGCGTGGAGATGCGGCTGTAACGCCGGGGCATTTCTCCCCGGCGCGGGGAAAAGCCGTAACGCGAAACTGGATTTCCGCAAAAACAACCCGCAAACTCTTGCGTTTGCGCACCGAATACGCTAAACTAGTAATATCCCCATCCGGGGAGGGAGAACCGTTATGAATCTGAAATTTGATGAAAAGGGCCTGATCCCTGCCATCGTGCAGGACCACTACACCAAAGAGGTGCTCACCCTCGCTTACATGAACGCCGAGACGCTGGCGCTCACCATCGCCGAGGGCCGCACTGTGTTCTGGAGCCGCAGCCGTCAGGAGATCTGGCGCAAGGGCGAGACCAGCGGCAATGTGCAGCGGGTGGTGTCCATCACCGCCGACTGCGATGCCGATGCTCTGGTGGTGGAAGTGGTCAAATCCGGCCCCGCCTGCCACACCGGCGCTGAGAGCTGCTTCTTTAACGAAGTATACGTCTCGCCGGAGCTGAAGCAGTTCAGCTGGCAGGGCCTGTACCAGCTCATCAAGGGCCGCAAGGATAGCCCCAAGGAGGGCAGCTATACCACCTACCTATTCGAGAAGGGCAAGGAGAAGATCCTGAAAAAGGTGGGCGAAGAGTGCACCGAGGTCATCATTGCGGGCGAAAAAGAGGATAAGGAAGAGACCGTTTACGAGATCAGCGATCTTGCCTACCATGTTCTGGTGCTGATGGTCAGCGCCGGCATCACGGTGGAGGATGTGACCCGTGAACTGGAAAAACGTCACGTCATTGACCACAAGGTCAAACAGGAAAGGATGCAGTGAATTATCTATGGCAGATTATAAGAAGTCCAGTGTCCATTGCCACTCCACCATGTGCGATGGCAAAAATACCTTGCAGGATATGGCAAGTGCTGCGTGTGCGCAGGGCTTGACCACGCTGGGCTTCACCGGCCATAGCTACACCCAGCGCGACCGCGAATACTGCATGAGCCCCAGCCGCACCGCCCAGTACAAGGCCACCATTGCCAAGCTCAAGACCGAGTACAAGGGCAAGGTGGATATCCTGTGCGGCATCGAGTGGGATATCCTCAGCGAAGATAAGCGCACCGGCTACGATTACTGGATCGGCAGCGCACACCACCTATACGGCAAGAACACCGGCAAGTATTATGAGATCGATTTCCGCCCGCAGGACCTGTGGGACTGCATCAACGATGATTTTGACGCAGACCCCCTTGCCGCTGTGGAAGCCTACTTTGCCGAGGTGGAAAAGGTTGCTGCCCTCAAACCGGATATTCTGGCCCACATCGACCTCATCAAGAAGCTGAATGCCAACGGCGAGTTCTTCGACGAAGAGTCGCCCCGCTACAAGGCCGCTGCCCTCAAGGCACTGCAGGCCGCAAAGGCAAACGATTGCCTGCTGGAAGTGAACACCGGCGGCGTGTACCGCGGCTACCGCAAGGACTTCTACCCCGGCCCGTGGCTGCTGGGCGAGTGGCAGAAGATGGGCGGCAAGGTCATCATCACTTCTGATTCTCATGATATCAACAGCCTGACCTACGGCTTTGACGAAGCTGCCGCCGCCATCAAGGCTGCAGGCTTTACCAGCGTGCAGGTGCTTACCGGCAACGGCTTCGAGACGCAGGAGCTGTAAAAAATTGGAGATAACCCTCTCCGTCAATGCTTCGCATTGCCACCTCCCCCGAAAGGGGGAGGTTTTGCTGTTTCTTTTACGCAGCATAAAAGCTCCCCCCTTCGGGGGAGCTGGCGAGCGTCAGCGAGACTGAGAGGGTTGTTTTGCGGTAAAAATAGAACTTTGGAGGAACCCTATGACCCACGCGCAGCCCCAAAAGAAAAGCTTCTTCAACATGAACGTAGACCTGATGCACGGGCCTATTTTAAAAAGCCTGCTGCTGTTCATGCTGCCCATTCTGGTTTCCAACCTGTTCCAGCAGCTCTACAACACGGTGGATACCATGATCGTGGGCAATGTGCTGGGCGATACAGCCCTTGCCGCCATTGGCTCCTGCGGCTCGATCTACGAGCTTTTAGTCGGCTTTGGCATCGGTATCGGCAATGGCCTTGCCATCGTTGCAGCGCGCTCCTACGGCGCGCAGGACGAAGACCTGCTCAAGCGCACGGTGGTGGGGTCGGTCGTCATTGGCCTGATCGCCTCGCTGGTCATTACAACGGCAGGCTTTTTCGGCCTGCATGCCCTGCTGCAGCTGCTGGATACCCCGGCAGAAATTCTGGAAGATGCCTACAGCTACATCATCGTGATTGACCTTGGCGTTGTGGTCATGTTTATGTATAACCTGTGCGCAGGCCTGCTGCGCGCCATTGGCAACAGCGTAATGCCGCTGGTGTTCCTGCTCATCAGCTCGGTGCTGAACGTGGGGCTGGACCTGTGGTTCATTGCCGGGGTTGGCATGGGCGTGCGGGGCGCAGCGGTGGCAACGGTCATTGCACAGGGCATCTCGGTGATGCTGTGCGTTCTGTACGTGCTGGCAAGGGTGCGCATCCTCATCCCGGAGAAAAAGCATTTCGCCGTGGGCTCCCACCTCTATTGGGAGCTGTTCAGCCAGAGCATCTCCATGGGCCTGATGAGCAGCATCGTGTCTGCGGGTTCGGTGGTGCTGCAGTACGGCATCAACGGGCTTGGCACCCTGACCATTGCGGGGCACACCGCTGCCCGCAAGCTGTTTGCCTTTACGGATATGCCGCTCATCTCCATGGCGAACGCCGGTTCCACCTTCGTTTCCCAGAACCGCGGCGCAAACCAGCCCGACCGTGTGCGCAGGGGTATGCGGCAGATGTATCTGTACTCGGTGGTGGTGATGGTCGCCGCCGTGGTGCTGATGAACTTTGGTGCTCAGTGGATGGTGCAGCTGATCTCCGGCTCTTCGGAACCCATCGTGCTGGAAAACGGTGCGCGGTACCTGCTGTGGAACGCACCGTTCTATGCCGTTCTGGGGGTGCTGCTGTGCACCCGCTACGCGCTGCAGAGCCTTGGCCAAAAGGTGCTGCCGCTGTTCTCCAGCGTGATCGAGCTGGTGGGCAAGGTGATCTTTGTGCTGGTGTTCATCCCGAAATTCCAGTACAATGCGGTCATCCTGTGCGAGCCCATCATCTGGTTCTTCATGACGGCATATCTGGTGGCGGTGTACCTGCACGAGCCCTTTGTGTTCCCGAAAAAATAACCCTCTCAGTTATCGCTGTGCGATGTCAGCTCTCCCGAAAGGGAGAGCTTTTTGCATTTTACGGGAAGCACAAAGAAAGCTCCCCCTTTCGGGGGAGCTGGATGCGAACAAAGTGAGCAGACTGAAAGGGGTTACAGCGCCGAATAGCCAAAGCTGTTCACCAGCGCATCGATGTGCTGGCCGGCCTTGCACAGGGGGCAGTCGCGGCTGTCAAAGCTGGCGTAGTCCGGCAGGCTGGCGGGGTCAAAGATGGAGGTGACTTCATAGCCCATGCACTCATGGGTGGTGGCAAAAATAGCGGAAAGGCCTGCCACGGTGCCGCCGTAGTAGTTCACGGCCTCCACAGCGGCCTGCACGGTGTAGCCGGTGGTGATGGAAGCGGACAGAATGAGCACATGCTTGCCCTTGACCATGGGGGCCAGATTGTCGCGCAGGATGATCTGGCTGCCGGTGGTGTACTCCGGGGTGATCACATAAATGGTCTGGTGGGCGTTCATGTTGGCAAAGCCGTCCTTGGTCAGCTCGTTGGCAAGGCAGGTGCCGATCACCTGCGTGCCGTCCAGACAGAGCACGGTGTCCACAATGGTGCTGTGCTGGTAAGCGGCCACCAGCTCCTTTGCCACGGCCTTGGCCTCGGAAAGGCGGGACTTCTGGGTGGTGACATCGATGTAATAGTTGATATGGCTGTGGCTGGTAGCAAAGTGGCCCTTTGCTACGCGCAGGAACAGGTTACTTTTTTTGGTGGGAAGCTTTACCATATTGATCATCGAAACAACACTCCTTTTCAGGTTTTCCGGGTTGCCCCTCAAATGCAAAAAGCACCGCATCGCTGCGATGCTCCTGCACATTTTTATAACCCTATTGTACCGGAAAAGAAACCTGTGCACAAGGCATAAATCCACTAAAAAACTTTGTGCATTTTACATGATATCGCCCAAAACTTGGATACAAATGGCCCGCATATGCAAAAAGACCCGCACCATATGGCGCGGGTCTTTGGAAAACTATGATCGAAGAAATTATTAGAGGCCCAGATCGCTGGCAGTGATGTTCCAAGTTGCATAAACATCATTGTAGAAATCCTTGTCGTTCTCGTCAGCAGAAAGCTTCGGGCAATAACGAACAGCAACATTGGTAGCACCAGTCAGATCAATGCCGGTGACGATCAGAGCAACATCGGGCAGAACCTGATTCTTGGTGGTGGCAGCAGTGCCACCAGTCAATTCAAAAGTAGCTGCTGCAACGCCGGTAGGATGCGTGTTAACGTTATAGGAACCGGGATGCTCGCCGCCAGTTACATCAACCTGGAAGTGACCTTTGCTGACCTGCAGGCCGGCAATAATGGACTTGATCTTAAAATTGCAGACAAGCTTCTTGTCGGTAAGATTATAAGTTGGCTTGCTGTCACCGCTCAGCAGAGTGGCTTCGCAGATGCCACTGCCCGGCTTCAGGGTGCTACCAACCGTACCAGTGGGCTGGTTCGGGTTGGAGCAGCCGGTCAGCATGCCGGAACCTGCAATGGCAACAGCGGTAAGAGCGGTATATTTCATAAAGTCACGGCGGGAGAATGTATAGGACATGTTCGTTCCTCCTTTAAAAAGCAGATCAGTACGGCCTTGCGGCATTACCTATAAGATAGGCGAAACCGGGCCGGATGTCAATGCCTTTTGGCAAAATAAAATGATGAAATTTTGAGCTGTGACGTTGTTTTGCGACGAAATTTCGTCCTGTGCGGGCCGCGTATCAAGCGCGGGTCACATCTGCGGCGGTCATGACGAAGGTCATGGTCTTATCTGCTGCAAAGGTGGGCATGTAAGTAACGCTCAGCTGCTGCCAGCCCTTGGGGACCATCAGCATCAGCTGCAGATAGCCGGTACCCTGCGGGGGCAGATTGGTGGAATCCGAGAAGGTCTGAGAGTTGGAGTTGTACAGCGAGATGTTGGCACCGCACTCCACGCTCTGGCCGTCGCAGGAAGCAGAGAAATCGGTAGAAGCTGCTGCCAGTGCATGGAAGTTTGCATCCACGTTCTCCTGCGGGGGCACGGGATAAGCAGCATTGATCTCGGCCAGATTCTGTGCGCCGATGTTGAAGGTCTGGTTCTTGGTGCGGTTGACCACGGTGACCAGAACAGCAATGTATTCGTAACCGGCCTGTGCAGGTGCGGTATCAATGTTGAACAGGCTGGTCAGCTGAACGCCAAGGCCGTTCCAGTTGCTGACCTTATCACCGACCTTGACATCCACGATGGTGGCGCTGCCATTCTGCTGGCAGCCGCCCAGCAGGCTTGCTGCGCCCAGAGCAGCAACGGATGCGCCGGTGCACTTGAGGAAGGTACGGCGGGAAATGGAGTTGGACATAAAATAAATCCTCCTTTTGATAGGAAAAAACGTATTCCAGAATGTTCTATTCTGTTTATACCCTTTCTGCCCGAAAGATGCAAGGGTTTTGGGGCTGAATTTACAGCTTTTTCACAGGAATATCACCCTTCGTGGGTAAGGCCCTTCACATGTGTTTCGCTGGTTTTGACCAGATTTAACAGGCTGGGCGTATAAAGCGGGAACTCGCGGGTCAGGCTTTCTGTGGTCATGGTCAGGCAGGCCGGGTCCTTTACGCCCTCGCCGCCGTTCACATCCTGTCCGTCCAACAGGGCTTCCACATTGGCTTCGGACATGCGCATCACGGCATCGGAGCAGCCGCGCCAGCGGATGGGATCGATGCTGAACATACTGGCGGCGTTGTGCGGCTCGGCCGAGTACAGCAGGCGGAACATTTTGGCTACGGCCATCATCAGGTAGGCGCTCACCTCGGTGGTAAGGGCCTTGCTGTGGCACTGGCCGATCTTGGCGTACAGCACGTTCAGGCCGTTGGAGATCAGCTTTTTGTTCATGGTGGGCAGCACGCTGCCGTGGTAGATGTTGTCCTTCATCTTGTCCGGGTTCGGAAGGTCTTCTGCCGAGAGCATCATGCCGTTGCGCTCTGCACTGCGGCCCAGAAGATAATCGCAGGAAACATTATAATAGTCTGCCACGCGCACCACAAAGTCCAGGCCGCATTCGCGGATGCCTTTTTCGTAGTGGGACAGCAGCGCCTGCGAGACGCCAAGATCCTCGGCGGCCTGCTTCTGGGTGATGCCGCGTTCCTTGCGCAGCAGCTTGATGATACGGTTGAATTCCATGATTTTTGGCTCCTCAAAGTTCGATATAGGGGGACATCCTTGTTTTTGGTTTACAGCAGGTTGATTATACACAACGGAAAACCTTTTGTAAAGCAAGAAAAGTGACGATATTTTTCGTTGATTTTCGTCATTTTTGTCAAAAGACTTGCTCTGGACACCATATCTATGCTAAACTATAGGTATTAACGCATACATTTTGTGGCGTGCGCGGGGCCGTAGCTGCCGCCAAAGAGCAAAAAATCTGGCAGACGACACGTTTTTCTGCCAGATTTTTTCTCCGCAGCGGGTTTTGCCGCCCGTTCCCGTGCCGCCGCACAGCGATAAAGAGAGGCACTATCCATGAAAACGTTCAAGCTTCATCTCATCCGCCACGGCATGACTGCAGGCAACCTGCAGGGCCTGTACATCGGCAGCGGCACCGACATCCCTCTGTGCGACGAGGGCCGCGCGCAGCTCAATGAGCTGAAAGAGCGGTTCGAGTATCCGCAGGTGGATACCGTGTTCTCCTCCCCGCTGCTGCGCGCGGTGGAAACAGCCAACATCCTGTTCCCGGATGCAAAGCACACCTTTACCGTGCACGACCTGCGGGAGGCCGGCTTTGGCAAGTTTGAGAACAAGCCGGTCAAGGAGCTGGTGCACGACGAGGACTTTAAAAAGTGGATCACCCCCGGCTCCGGCTATGTGCCCGAAGGCGCAGAGCCTACCGACCAGTTCCACGCCCGCTGCGCCGAAAGCCTGATGAAGCTGTTTGAGTATATGATCCGCATGGATGTGACCGAAGCAGCCTGTGTGACCCATGGCGGCGTGATCATGAGCATGCTCAGCCAGCGCGCGGTGCCCACCCGCCGCCCGGAGCAGTGGATGGCAGACCCCGGCTGCGGCTACACCGTGCAGACCGATGTGCAGCTGTGGATGCGGGACCGTCTGGTGGAAGCCATCGACATCGTGCCCTTTGGCTATGCCGATACCCTGCGCGGTCAAGCTGAGACCGAGGAGAACGAAGCCTTTGAATAAGGATTCGGTTACAGTTTCGGCCCATCCCTTGACAGAAGCGGCGCAATCCTTTATTGTATAAGGGAACGATTATTTTAGGAGGAAGTTCCATGTCCCAGTCCATTTCCCGCCGGTCATTCCTGAAATGTGCCGGCTCCGGTGCGGTCAGCCTTGCGGCAGCGCTGCTCACCGGCGTACCTGCAGCGGCGCAGCAGCCGCGTCTTGCAGGCGAACCTGCCCTGCTGGACGGCAAAGCTGCCGTGGAGCTGCTGGGCTATGCCCCTGCGCAGGAAATGGGCAATGTGCTGGTGTACCTCTCGGTGGAAAACCTCTCCGCATCCACCCTGCCGGTGGGCGCAAGCTATCTGCAGAGCCGTGAGGTGTGCACGCTCGGCGACCTGTACAGTATGGGCACCGGCGTTACCGCTGTGTGCGATGGCAAGCCGGTGCGCTGCGGCAGCTTTGCTGCGCCGCTCTACGGCGAGAACGCGGCGGATGCTTCGGTGTTCACCCTGAACCTGACGGCAGGCCGCGGCGCGCTGCTGCACTGCTTCTGCGCAGTGCCGGACAACTGGCAGACGCTGGAGCTGACCTATCACCCGGATTTCGCGGCGGGCCGCAGCGTGACCTTTACGGTCAACCGCAGCACTGACCACGCCGTGCTGGGCGTGGTGCCCACCTCTCCTGCCGAGGTCGGCAGCGTGGTGGATCTGTAACTCCTTCAGTCTCGCATACGCTCGACAGCTCCCTCGGAGAGGGAGCCTCTGGCGAAAAGGAAAACTTGGCCGTATTGCCAAAGCCTCCCTCCATGACGGAAGGAGTTCCTGAACGTAATAAAAGACCATCTGAGATGCAGTTAAAAATGCCTCAGATGGTCTTTTTTGTTTTGTCAATTCAGCACATTCTGCCCGGCGGAATCCAATACCGTCAGCTCCTGCCCGGTCACGCTGGAGACCAGCGCAATGTAGCTGCGTCCGGTGCGGATGGTCAGCGGCCTGCCGTCGGCATCGTAAAAGGCAAAGGTGGAGTCTGTGCCCTGCGTCCATGTGATGTGCCACAGCTGGCTGCCGTTCAGCCAGACACCGCCGCCAAGGGACAGGTCGTAGTCCAGCGTGGTGCCGTCGTCCCGCAGGCTGGAAGCGGAGTAAAGGACCAGCAGATTGTCGAATTGCGCCTGCGCGCCGGTGTTGGCATCCAGCTGGGCGGTGCCGTCGGCGCGGAGCATCCCGTAGGTGCCGCTGGCCGCATCGTAGGCAAAGCCGGTGGTGCTTTGGGGCGCAAAGTTGATCTGCACCTGTTCGGCATCCCGGGAACCGGGCTCCGGCAGGCGGGGCTCTTTGGCCTGCGGCAGCAGGGCGGGCAGAGCGGAAATGGCAGAGCTGTCCTCGGCAGTGCTGGCCGAGGAGGAAGCGCTGCTGCCATGGTCGCCCAATGCGCCGGAAAGGTTCAGGCTGCCCAGCACGGAGGCGACCTCCCCGCCGCTGGTATGCCACAGCGGCGCGCCGCTCCAGACATCATCGCAGGAAAAGGCGTTGCGGCCCACTTCCAGCGCGTCCACGGCCCGCAGGTTATAATAATCCAGATAGTTGCGGGCAAACTGCCCTGCACCCCGCTGGATGGGCAGTACTTCCTGCCCGCTGAGCAGCCGCCAGTAAAGGTCCTGCCCAAGGGTCACTGGGCCGACGGTTGGCATGGCCGATACCGAAGGATAAGCCAAGCACAGGCTGGTGGGCTGGCCGCTCTCGGTCAGGGCTTCCAGCACCACCGATGCGCTGCCAATGCCCCACTGTGTGGTGCTGGAAGCGGCGTTGTCGATCACCACGGCGGCGGTGCGTTCGCCGGGATACTGCAGCTCCTGCCCGGTCAGCGGGTCGGTGGGCGCTGCACTGTCCGGGGCAGTGGGGCCGGACAGCGCACACCCGCACAGCAGGGCTGTGCACAGCACCGCCGTGCCAAGGGCCAGATTCCAGATGCGTTTCATGCGGTTCCCTCGTTACTGATAGCTGAAGTTGGACCACTCGTCGTCGTCCACGATGGCAAGATAGGTCTTGCCGCGGTTGAAAAGCATCTGCGCACCGGTCTTGTCGTAGACCAGCAGCGGATGCTCAGGCGAAGCCTTTTCCCAGCGGACATGCTGTACAGCGCCGCGGCTGAAATAATAGGCATCGCCGCCGGAGATGTAGCTTACCTGCTGCACATCGCCGGAGTCGCCGGAATAGCGCTCGATGGGAGCAAAGCAGACCAGCAGGTTGTCAAAGCTCAGCTGCTTTGCGTTCAGCTCGTCCACGGTGTTTTCAAATTTGCCGGAGATGCGGCTGTACATCTGCATTTTATAGGTGCGGGCCTGCGGATCATAGCGGAAGCTGGTCTTGTAGTGGTCCGAGTGGGTGATGCTGACCGCCTTGCCGGAGGAAGCGCCTGCCATGGGGTTCTCCTCGCCGGTGCGGTAGTCCGCAAAGCGGAAGAAGGTGGTGTCGTAATCGTATTTCAGGCCGATGCCCGCGTTGGAAGCGGCCTGCCGGATCTCCTTGCCGGAGGTGAACTCGGTGTGTTCATAGGCCACATCCCGGCCCCGGCTGTCGCGGTGAGCCACATGCGGATGGGTGGGAGTATTAAAGTAGCTCTTGCCGCCGATGTTCAGGCCGGAATAGTTGTATACGTTGATGAATTTGGTGCAGGCGGCGCTCTCACCGTCGTGGTAGTACAGCGCCTGATAGGGCATCAGCAGCTGCAGGAACTGGTCGCGGCCAGAGCGCAGCGGGCCGATCTCCGGGATGGAGTCGGCATCGTGGAACACCGCGCAGAAGCGGGTGATGCCGCCCTCCACCTTGCACTCGATCAGCAGATCGGCAGAGGAAAGACCGCGCTGCGGACGGGCGTTCTGACGGGAGGTGTTGGAGATGTTGTTCACCATCACGCCCACGATACGGCCATTGCTGCGCTTGGCCTCACCGGTCAGCGGATCGGCATCGTAAGCGGGCAGTGCGGTAAGACTGGCAGCGGGCTGCTCGCCTGCTGCCAGCGAGGAAGCAGCCATGTCCTCCGAGGATGCAGCAGAAGAAGCTGCGCCGGAAGAACTGATGCCCAGTGTCTGCTGGAGCCAGCTGGAAAAATTGCTGCCCAGAATGGCACTGCCGGAAGCACTGCAGCTGGAAAGCGCCAGCGAAGCGGCAGCGGCACCGGTCAGGCGAAGAACAGTACGGCGAGTGATCTTCATAGGAAAAACCTCCTGCAAAAAACGTATCGGTGCGGCCCGGCAGAATGCCAAAGCCGGGAAAAAGTTTGCGGGTGCAGCGCGGCGGGGCGCACACTGCCGGGCAGTAAAACGCAGCGCACTGCAGACGGATTTGATTTGATTGTAACGATTCTTGCCGGGTTTGTAAAGAGGAAGTTATCGGGATGAAGCCCCTTCCGCTGCCGACCCCGGAGCATCTTCGATCTGCTGCGCGGATAAAAAGCGGAAGCCCACACCGATGCAGGAGCTTTTTGCGCCTTTTTGCCCGGGAACCCTTGCATTTTTGCGCAAGTTGTGGTAATATTATTCGGCAGTATGTTCACTGCGGAAATATGCGCTCGTAGCTCAGCCGGTAGAGCATCTGACTTTTAATCAGAGGGCCAGGGATTCGAGTTCCCTCGAGCGCACCAAAATCCCACGAAGAATCGTAAGATTCCTCGTGGGATTTTCCATTTTCTGGGGCTCTGCACACTTTTGCACACTTTTTGCACACCGGCGGGAAAGCCGTGTTTTTCCTTGCATTGTCTGCATTCTGTGCATCGTGAGCGTTTTTTCCATACTTTTTTCAGGCGAACAGCAGGCGGGTGAACTCACGCCGCTGCTCGGGGTTCATCTGTCGGACAACTTTCAGCATCCCTTCCGGGGTGATCTGGATGCTGTCCGGCAGATTTTCTTTTACCGGCACAGAGCCGGATTTGGGGGAGCCGATGTCCTGTGAATAGAAGTCTGCTTCCAGCTTCTCAGCCAGCTCCAACCGGGGCTTGTCCTGCGTGTGGGCGTAGGTGTCCATCAGGATGCCGGTGGTGGCGTGACCGGTGTTGCCCTGCACGGCTTTAATGTTGCCGCCGGATTCAATCAACTGGTAAGTGGCACTGGAGTGGCGCAGACCGTGGAACACGATCTTCTCAAACTCCGGGTGCTCTGCACGCCAAGTGCGGTACCATTTAGAAAGGGCTTCCGGGGCAACAGGCATACCGTTGGGCAGGCGGAAGAGCTGGCCACAGTTGCGATATCTGCCATCCATGGCAAGCTCGTCCTGACGGAGCTTTTCCAGCCAAGCCAGCAGTTCCTCTTTCAAGGGTTTCGTCAGATAAAGGGTGCGGCTGGATTTCTTGGTTTTCGGCTTCTTCAGCACCAGTGCGGAGCTGCTGCCCTCACGCTGGTCGGGGAAGATGTGGTAGATCTGATTCGGGTCGGTCTTTTCCAGTGCAGCCTTTTCGGTGCGCTGTAAGCTCCTGCCGACCGTGATGGTCCCACGTCCATCCGCTGCATCAAAGTCGATGTCTCCCGGCTGCAAGCCAAGGATCTCTCCGACACGCAGCGAGAGAATCATGCTCAGATGAACAGCAAGGTGGAGCGTAGGGTCGGTCATGGTCTGCAACGCAGCAAGCATGGTCTTTTCGTCCCAGATGGCACGTTCTTCCGAGGTCGATTTCGGGGCTTCTCTCGGAATCGGTGACTTGAGGAGCAGACCCCACTCAACGGCATAGGAAAAAGCAGTCTTGAGCATGGCATGGACTTCCCGGATGGAAGCACCCGTCAGAAACTGCCGCTTCTGTTTGTCGGTGAGCGTTTGCTTGACACCCTGCTTATACAGTCCGCGCGGTGTCCGGCTCAAAGTGGCGTAGAACTGTTCGAGGTCATACGTCTGAACCTTCTGAATCTGCTTCTTGCCGAGATAGGGCACGACAAGATTCTGAATCATGGCTACCGTGTGGGTGTAGGTTTTGGGTGCCCACTTGTGCTTGCTGGACTGGATGGGGAGCCACTTGTACAGCATTTCCGCTACCGTCATTGCATCAGGTATGAGGAACGTACCGTCCAAGAGTTCTTTCTCTACCGAGATCTTGCGGTCTTGCGCTTCCTTCTTGGTTTTGAAACTCTCCCAGCCTTCACAGATCCGGCCAGCATGGTCTTTGTATTTGAAACGAACGGAGTAGGAATCTCCGCGCCTGAGAATAGATGCCATAGATGTTCCCTCCCTCAGACCGCTGCAAACCAATCATCGAAGCTCTGCTTGCTTACCCGGATGCTGGTACCAAGGCGGATCACCTTGAAATCTTTCGTGGTGTTGCACAGATTGTACGCAGCACGGTTGGAGATCGCCAAAAGCTGGGCAATCTCCTCCACCCGGTAGACAAGCGGGGCGTGTCGGACGGTTTTTCTGGTCTGGTCAGAAGGTTCTACGGCAGGGGTTTCGGACAATTCCATTGTAGGGAATTTGGGCGCGATTTTCAAGTCCTCACGGGTCAGTTTAGCGGAATTTTTGCGGACATTCGTCATAGGCATGTCTCCTTTGCACTTCTCCAGACCCGGCGCAGTTCCGGTTGAGCTGCACCCTGTGGGCCGGTAAATATGTAAGGGCCTGCCGCTCCTGACCCGAAGCAGCAGCCCAAAAAAGTGCGAGAACTTGAATTTACGCGCCCTACGCGCCCCAAACCACACAAAAGTGCCTTTCTGCGTGAATTTTACAGGGCGCATGGCTGGGATGGACGCGCCCTTTTGGGGCGCATCCGGGTTTCTTTCCCGCCCCGAAGGGCGCGTTGCCGCCCTGCATCCGCCCGGAAAGGGCAGATACGCGCCCGGAGAAAACAGCGATAACAAGTCAAAACCATGGCTTTAGGGCGCGTAGGGCGGGAGTTTTTCACTTTTCGTGTGTTTTATGCCGCAGCAAAGGCGGGGTGGACGCATACGCCC
>OBJF01001799.1_pt1 | contig 17514 bp, 24 predicted proteins | sample 1519091 | NCBI WGS metagenome assembly OBJF01 (sample SAMEA2452124, study PRJEB22498) | human gut metagenome | biome: human feces; feature: human gut; material: feces | place: Australia | collected 2012
GCTGGACGGGGGAGGCCGCGCTCTTGCGGGCGCTTTTGGTCTGGTGCTTGCGGGTGGCGGACTTGCGCCCCTTGGCCTCATCAGTCACTTCCTCATCCTCCTTGACCTCTTCCTCAACGCCGTCATCCTCCTTGGCCTCGCCCTCGGTGGCGTCGATAATCTCACCGACGGCCTCCATGACTTCCTCGGCGGTGACGTCGCCCAGCTCTTCTCCGGCCTCCTTGCGGCTCTTGCGCTTCTCAGCGACAACGGCCATGGCGTCCTCAATCAGACCGGAAATATCAGCAGGGGCAACCTCGGCAACGGCGTCCTCGGTCCCCTCTTCGCCCTCGGCCTTAGCCTCGGCCTGCTCATCCAGGGCCTCCTTGACGCAAGCCTTGATTTTCTCGGTCAGCTCATCGGCCTCCATCTTCACAGACTTGCGGCCAGCGGGTGCGGTTCCTTTCTTGGGAATAGCCATTTGTAATTTCCTCCTTATAGCAAAATTTCATAGTCGATGCCGGTAGTCGGCGCGGACTTCGCGGCTCTGGTGTTGGCGGTACGGGAGACAGACTTCTCGGTGTCGCTTGCCTCTCGGATGATGCCGTCAAGGACCTTGGTAGCGGCTTTCATGGACGCGCTCGCGTCCTTGAGGGCCTTTAGCCTGGTCCCGCTGATTTTCCGACCGGCCTTGACTTCGGCGGTGGCCGCCTCCAAAAAGGCGTCCAGGAAACCGGCAGCGTCGGTGGCCTGCTTGTAGTCGGTGATCGTCGCCTCCGGGTTCATGGCCCAGGTAACGACGGAGACCTCCCACAGTTTGACTTCCCGCAGATGCCGGATGCCGTTTTCGTCGTAGTCAAAGACGATGGGGTCATATCCGATGGACAGCTCATTGAGAACTCCATCTTTCAGCAGCACTTTGACGTCGCGTCCCATCGAAGTGTCGCTGATTTTGGCCTTAATGAAAAGGCCGTTGCTGTCTTCCCTCAGCTCCAAAGGTCTGCCAATGGGGAGCCAGCAGTCGTTGTGCAGGGCGAGTATCTTCACCCTCTCCCAGCCTTCGGCGATTGTCTTCGTGAAGGCACCAGGCTCAATTATGTCCCCGCCGCTGTCGATGTTGCCATAGACCGCAGCGTAGCCACTAAAGATGCCGCTCTCTTCGTCGTACTCTTCGGTACGGAAAGACAGCGTTTTGTGCTCCGTCTTGGAGCTTTTCACTTTCACCCCTCTACGGAGCGAAGCCTCCCACGCTTTCAGACCCCGACCGGAGGCATAGTAAAACGGCGAGACCCGCAGATGTGCCGCTGCGAGCTTCGCCGTCATAACGGGGTCATCGTTGGTAATATTCGTGTCCGGGCTTGCGGTTCCGTGCTCAAGCTCCGCATTCATCCCGGCTGTCAGGGCTTTCAGGTCGAACCGCTCTTTCTCCAGGTCGATACCCGCAGATCGGGCGGCCTCCTGAGCCTGCATCTCGGTAAATTCCATCAGGCGTCCTCCTTATTTGTCGAATGTCAGGAAACAGTGGCAGTTCACGACCTCGGCGGGGTCCGTGCAATCCGGGTCACAGGGCCGCATCAGGCCGTTTGAGAATTTGGCGTCGATAGGGACCCGCTCACCGTTCAGGCGCTTGTGGGAGGGTCTGGCGGCGCTCATGTTGGCAACGTGCCAGGTCTTCCAGGCGGCCCCGGCCTTTCGCATCATGTCATAGTGGCCGGTTAGGAGCGAGGTATTGCACTCCTGGGTAGCGATGGTCCGCGCCCTGGATGCCGTGGTCTGCATCTCCTGCTCAATCTGCTTGGCGATGGTGGCCCTGCTGTCTCCGTGCTCCAGGCCAGCGGAGACGATACGGGCGATGGACTGCTGAGTGGTCTCCGTGATGCCCTTGACCCGGACGCCGCCCCGCAGCTTCGCCGTGCTGATAAGCTCCGGCCTCTGGACCGCCTGGAGGTTGTAGAGCTTGGCAGACACCCCAGCGCCCTTGTCGTAGCTCTCTTTCCACAGCGGCTCAAAGATATTCAGCAGGGCCGTTTCCTCCTGGGGCCAGTCGATGAGGCCCAGGGTAAAGGCGCTCACAAGGCGGGTGCGGTCTGCCTCGCTCAAAGAGGACCACGCCGCCGCGCTCTGCTCCGCCGCGTCCTCGCTGTTCGGGTCATAGCCGGGGATAGCCCCCATGAGGATGTCCCAAACGCTCCGCTCATCCTTGGTTGTGCCGCCCATGGCGTCGCTCACCCGGCGTCCCTGCTCTCGCAGGTACTTGAGGGTGGCAATCTCAAAGCGCTGGGTCTGCTCCCTCTCGGCTTGCAGCAGGGCGCGTTGTGCGGCCTGGACCTGGAGGTTTTTTCTCTCTTCCGGGGACGTACCCTTGGAGGACACGATTTCTATTCCCTCTGAGCCGTCTCCCGTGCCCTCTGAGCCGCTTTCAGCGCCCAGGGGTGTTCCGTTATCTGTTATCTCAATGTCCTGCTCTCCGCCCGTCTCAAGCGGTGGTGCGCTCTCTGCATACTGGAGGTTGGCCGCCGCCGTGGAGATCGCCACAGGGTCATCGTCTTCCCGGATGTAGACGTCGGAGAACTGCGTCTTGTAGACGTCGCCGCCCACCAGGGCCGGAGGCATACCCAGCTTCTCGCGGGCCTCATCCTTGGTGAGTAGGCCAGCATTCCAGCCGTCGATGCCCAGGGCCTTGTCAAACTCCTGGTTCCGGGGGATGATGTCATCGAAGCGCCACACCAGGTCGTTTCCGAAATACGGGATAATCTGGTTGTTGATGGCCTCTTCCCGGCGGCGTAGGTTGGGCATGAGGACGTTTTGGGCATAGATGAACTGAGCCGCCTCCGATGTGGCCCGATTGCTGCTCTCCGTGATACCCATAATCTCACGGGGGACGCCGAAGTGCTCAAGGACGGCGTTCCGCAGGAATGTGCGCCCGTTCACCATGTCCATGTCTTTCATGCTGTCTCCGACCTTGTTCACCGTGACCTCGCCGTTGACAGTAGCGACGCCGTGGCTCTGGAACACTCCCCGGAAGCGCTCAAGCCATTCAGACCGGAAGCGCTGTCGCTGCTCCGGGGTGGACTTTGGCATACCGATGATGAGGTTCGGCGTGGCGTCGTTGAAGAAAAAGCGCTTTTGGAACTTGGCCGCGTATTCGTCGGTCTCAATCTCATCTGCCAGGGCCTCAGACTGCCCCAGGCCGCGCTTGAATGGGTCTATCGGGTTTAGGTCTTTCATCACGAACATATCATCTACGGACACGTTCATCAGCAGACCGTTGGTGAGCCGGACGGTGTAGTACGGGTGGTCCAGGTACGGGGTCATCTGCACCCAATGGACGGGGACCGGCCACAGCTCCACAGGGACGCCCAGGGGCGATTTCTCCATGATGAAGTACCCCTCGCCCTTGAGCTTGAGGTAAATCTCCAGGAGCCGCCACAGGGCCGCGTTGCTCATCTCATGCAGCGGGTTCGGGTTCGCCCAAAAGTCCAGGAATGGGTGATGAGTAAGCTCCTGTTCGTCGCCGTTCTCATCTACCCGGTAGAGCTTGCCCTCTGCAAAAGACAGATCGGAGGCGATGCGCTCCACGACGGACAGGCGTGGATTGGTCCGAAACGCCTCTATCCATTCCTGGGTGTTGCGCTCCGGCGGGTTGGTCCACCTGGGCAGCATGACGCTATCGCCCCGGTAGGTCTGGCTCGCTCTCCCCGTGCCGCCCCCTCTAAATCGGTTCCAGAATGGCACGGTTATTCGCCCCCCTCGCGCTTCGGCTTTTTACCGAGCACCTGGGAGACAGCGGGGTTTTTGGGGCCGCCGGTCATCTTCTGCCAGCGGCGCCGGGCCTCTGCCGCCGTGTTTGCCCGGATGTACTTCATCGGCCAGCCGTCAGCCGATACAAGGTAACTGCATTTCGCTTTCATGGTGTCCTCCTTAGTCAATGCTCCAGTCGCTTACCAGCGGGTCATGCAGGGCCAGGGCCAGCGCGTCTCCCATATCAGGGGAGGACAGGCCGCGCTTTTTCATGGCCTCTTTCTTCTCCAGCTCAATCTTGCCCGCGCTGTTCACCACGTATTTCCGGTTGGAAAGTTGGCTTATCTGCTTGTCATCCGGGTATAGCTTGATGCTCTGTGTCCGCAGGGCCTCCCGGACGGCCCCCCACATAAGGCCGGTGCTGTTCTGGTAGTCGATGGGGTCATCGTCGCTGATGGTGCCGCCCTCGCCGCCAAAGTGACACTCCACAATGTCCAGGGAGAACGGGGGCGGGGCGTCCTCATCGTCGGCATACCGGCGGTCGCGCTGGGCCTGAACTTCCTCCATGATCTGCTCCCGCAGCTCCATGAGGCGGTCAAAGACGCCGACGCCCAGGCCGTCACAGTCGATTTTGACGTGTATCTCTGCCCAGGGCTGCTCCAGGGCATAGCGCTTGATGAGCTGGACGGCCTTTCCGCTCAGCTCCATGGTGTCGTTGTGGTGGTATATCTCCGGCTTTTCCTGGAGCTTCTTATCCAGGACCGGGGATAGGACGCTGCTGTCATCGCCATAGCGGGCAACGTCAATCCCGATGTCCACGCGGGCCGCCCTGTCAATCTCCGGGGCCTCGGCCTCGCTCGCCCGCTCTGCCCACTCCATAGGGATGAAGCTGTCAGGCAGGGCCTTGGGGAACTCCCCAGCCACACGGACCCGAAAGACGTCGCTGTCTTCACCGAACATATCAATGATGGTGTCGATGAACTGCTGATCTACTCGGCTGCTGTCCCGCCCGTCAATGTGCATGGCGTTGTAAAGCTCGCGGGACTTGTGGTGGCTGTCGTAGAAAAAGCCGGTAATCTTCGTGGGGTTCCCACACATTACCAGCTTTGCGCCCTCCGTAGATAGTGCGCCGAGGACCGGCTCAAATATCTCATCTCGGACGCCGGAGGCTTCGTCGATGATGTAGAGCACGTGCTCGGCGTGAAAGCCCTGGAGGGCGTCGGGCTTACTGGCCGTTCGGCCTACTGCAAACCACTCTTCCGGGTGGCCTTTCATGTAGACCTTTTCCTTGGTCCATATCAGCTCTTGAGACAGGGCCGGGTTACTGCGGAGCCACTTCGCAATCTCGGCCCACAGGATGTCCCATAGCTGGTGCTGGGTGGGCGCGGTGCAGGGTATCTTCGGGTATGGCCTGGTAGTCAGAAACCAGATGGCAAGCCAGCTCTCCACCGCGCTCTTTCCGATGCCATGGCCGGAGCGTACAGAGGTCATAGGGTACTGAGCGACGCTGTTCAGGATGGCCCTTTGGTTGCTGTCCGGCTTGGCCCTTATGATGTCCTCCACAAAGTCCACCGGGTTATCGGCGTAGTAGAGGATGGCGTCACTTGTCAGGTTCATTCTGCTGCTTCCTCCGTTCCCATGCCTCAGAGATGACGGCGGCAAGGCTGCTGTCTGCCTGCTCATTCGCCTTGCCCGGTGCGGTGTCGGCCTCCAGCTCCATGCGGTTCTCACGCTCCAGCTTGGTAGCCTCCCGGATGAACGCCACAAGGTTCTTCGGGTCTATCTCGCTGGGGTCCATTTCCTTGAGGGCCTGCAACGCCTTTTCTTGCAATTTCAGGGCGATGCTGATATGGCGGTCAGCCATTTTCCGGCGCTTCTTGACGGCCTGGGCATGGGCTTTTCTCTGGACGTCAACGTCGTATGCGGCGGTCCGCTCCACCCACTGATAGGTGCGGCTCCATCGGCCTATGAGCGTGGTACTTTTGTTTAACTGCTTAGCAACCGCCCGGATGCTGCGCTCTTCCCCCAGCTCCAGGTAGACCGAAAACGCCTCATACGCTTTGACACCCTCGCCCTCCAGACGCTCCCACGGCTCGGTGTCTCTGTGCTTCGGCATTCCGATCTACCCTCCTTTCGGGGCCGGTAGCCGTCACTTAACGGCTATCCAGCCACAGAAATTCAGGCAGCGCCAAAACATATCGACTTGCCGAAAACCGGCGGTCCGCATCATGTCCACACTCCACTCGGCCTTGAGCGGAGATAGCACGTTTTCCAGGCTGCGCCGCTTGGACATGATCTGCTCATCGGTATAGCCGTTCTCCCGCTTCATCTCGTAGTAGAGGTCCACCATCAGGTCATCCATGTTTTCGCTGAGGATTTTCTCTACAAAGATGAGCGCCCCGCCGTCGGTCAGGCCGTCGTAAATCTGCTTGAGCATCCGGGGCCGGTAGGACGTCGGCATGAACTGCATGGACAGGACGGAGAGGACCAGGCTGCTCTTCTGCTCAAATGGCAAATACTCCCAAATATTCCCTTGCCGGACCGTGACGTTGACGTCTGCCCGGAAACGCTTCTCGCAGGCTTCCACCATGGCCGGTGCGTTATCCACCAGCAGGAAGTTGTTGCTCTGGCCGTACTTCACCACGAATGGCTCCACGGCCAGGCCGGTGCTGCACCCCACGTCCACAATCAGGGTCTCCGGCTGGATGAAGCGCTCACCCAGCTTGTAGGTAAGCGCCCGCATAGATCGGTAGTCCGGGATGCTGCGCTCAAGCATATTGGCAAAGCAGGCGGCTACCTCTCCGTTAAACTCCCATTTTTCTCCGGGGTGTACGTTGTCTCTCATTTTGCCTCTCCTTTCGTCGGAGGGGGCAGGCGAATGCCGAGCCGGTGCTCAAACGCTTCCCGCGCTCGCTGAGACAGTCCCATGCGTGAGCCGTCCGGGTAGGGAAGCTCAAATTCAAAGTCCAGCGCAGCGGCCAGGGCCGCAGGGTCCACTATTGGGTCTGCCGCCTCCATGTACCAGAATTTTGTTATCATCTCCAGGCGCTTCACAGTTCGGAAGCACGGGGCGAAGATCGCCCGCATCTCTTCCTCGGTGTGGCCTTTTTGGACCTTGGGGTGTGCTCCGATGTCCCCCAGGATGGTGTTAGGCTCGTAGTCCAGGTCAAAGGTCAGGATTTTTTCTGCGGCCATAAACTTTTTCTTCGTGTTCACGAACTGCGGGGCCTTGTTGCTCTGGCACCAGCAGACCACCATCCCGTCCGGGGCGCACAGGGCCGCCGCGATAATAGCTATCTGCTTCCGGTCCGCCATAAATGGGACGCTGTTGAACACGCTGGAGATGAAGACGCTGCTATACGGCGTCCCGGCCTCCACTTCGTCCAGGAAGCGGGCGGCAATCTCCAGGCTCTTTTCCTTGTGGATTTTCTCTCCCACGGTCACAAAGTACGGCTCAAAGGCCGATACCTGAATGCCGGCCTTGCGGAGCGTCCGGGTGTTGTTGAGCTTCCCGGCTCCGAAGTCTACCACGCTGGACCCGTAGTGTCGGCGCCAGGTCTCCAGAGCTGCACCCTCCAACTTGCAGAAGTCGCGCCCACGGTTTTTCGGGAACACGCCCTTAAAGAAACCGTCCCCCAGGGCGGCGTTGCCCTCGGCGTCGGTCTCCCTGGTGTTCCGCTCCCGCATGAAGCTGTTAAAACGCAGATCGTCGGCGTAGGTGCTTTCCATGTCAAAGTCCATGGATAACAGGTTGAGCATGGAGGACGCGAAAGCCTCTTGCTCCGGCCTCACCTTGACACAGGCAATGACCTTTCTTCCGGCCTCCGCTGCTACTTGCAGGCGGCCTATTCCGTTGATGACGTTCCCGGCCTCTCCGATGACTACCGGCATGGCGCTCCCGATGCGGCGCTCCAGGGATTTTGCAAGCTGCTTGATGTGGGTATCGAAACTCCGGTGATTGAGCTTTGCCAGCTTCACGACGTCCATCCGGCGCAGGGCGTAGACGCATGGGAACGACGCTTCGGTCCCCGGCTCGATGTCTGGTAGCTCCCCGGTCATGGCCTCGATGTCCATTTCATAGAGGCGGCGTCGGATGATGGCGCAGGTGTCTTGCTTCTGGAGGTCATTTGTGGCCCGGTTGAACAGGACGTTTACGGCCCGCCGCTCTCCCAGGGTCTTCCCGCTCACATACTCCACGGGTATCTGCTGGAAGCCCATGCGAGAGGCCACAAGATGCCGCTGGTGTCCGCTCAGGATTTCGCCGCTCTCATCGGCGTAGATCGGGAGCAGGAAGCCCAGCTTGCGGAGGGACAGCTCCGTGAGCGCCAGACGCTTTTCGTCGTTGCGCCGGGGGTTATACTCCGACGCTCTCACGGCGTCGATGGGGACAAGTTTAATCATGGCGCAGCAACCTCCGTTTCATCTCCTGGGCGATTTCTGCCTCACCGAAGATACCGGCGTCCCGGATGCTCTCGACCAGGCGCTTGTAGCGCGGGACCTCCACCTTGAAGTGTAGGTGTCCAATTCGGACAACGGTAGTCCCCATGGTAGGCTCATCGTCGCCGCCGGTGGGTTCGTCCTCTTCCTCACCGTCGGCGTCCTCACCGTCCGGGTCTTCGTCCTGGTCCCAATCCGGGTCATCGTCGGCGTCCTCGCCCTCGCCGTCCCCGCCGAGCTGCCGGTAGACCAGGACCTCATCGCGGTCAAAGCCGGTCTCAAACTCCAGGACCTCATCATCCCGCAGCAGATCGCCCAGGCGGTCGGTGTCCCAGCGGCCCTCGATGCGGTTCAGGGCAAGGCAGAGCTTCATCTCCTTGCTTTCGTCCGGCTGGTCGATGACGGAGCAGAGCACTTCTTTCCATCCCAGGTCCCGCAAGACCACAAGGCGCTGATTACCACCAATGCAGCGCATATTGTGGAGGTTCACGACCGGCGGCTCCACCATGCCGTTAAGCTCAATGCTCCGGCGCAGGGCCTTGTACTCATCGCTCCCGCGCTCGATGTCCTCACGGGGGTTATACGGGGCGGCCACGATGTCGGAGAGCTTCAGCATCTCCAGTCTGGTTTCATACTTCATCGAAAAGCCTCCCTTTCAGCTCCACGCAGACAAGCTCCTGGGTAAAGCCCACCTTTTCCCGGACGTCTGCCATAAGGTCCTCAAACTCCGCTTCCTCCAGACGGAAAGAGAAGTCGCCCACGATACACTTAATGCCGTCGGTGGTGTCCTCTTTCTTGCCCAGGGAGGGCGGTTCCTCATCCTCTCCCAGCTCGCCGCCGATTTCCCCCAGGAGATCATCAATGTCTGCCTGGGTAAAGCCGGTGGCGAGCAGGTTCTCTCCATCGTCAATGAGCTGCTGGATGATGTCTGCCAGTTGGCCGTAGTCCCATTCGCCGTCCAGCTTGTTCAGGGCGATGCACAGCGCCTTGGCCTGGGCCTCCGGCATATCCACCACGACGGCGTTAGTCTCCGTCTCCCCGGCGGCCAGCAGGACGGAAAGCCGCTGGTGTCCACCTATCAGGCAGTTGTCCCGGATGTTCACGATGAGGGGCAGGACCAGGCCGTTTTCCTCAATGCTTGCGTCCAGGGCTTTATACTCCTGGTCCTTGGGCGTGAGCTGCACCCTGGGGTTATAGGGGGCCGGTTTGATGTCGGCCAGCTTGATTACTCTGGTTTCCACGCTTCCACTCCTTTCAGATTTGGGCAATAAAAAAGCGGGGCGCTCTCGCGTCCCGCCTGGTGGCTGGTATTCAGTTATCCGAATAAGCTGCATTGGTCGAAAGCCGGGACCCTCGCCATGCCCGCCGATTTGATGAAGCGGTCATAGGGAGCGGCCTCAATGCCGAACCGCGCATACATGGCCCGCGTCTTCGGATTGCTCTCCACCGCGTAGTAGTGCGCCCCCTCCGGGCCATTCTGTGCGCCGTGCCGGGGCAGGATGAAGCGCCGGAGGGCGCTCTCCTTGAAGACCGGAGGCTCCGCGTTGATGTCGTTGAAGTACCACTCCTGGGGCTGCCAGCCGGTCTTCCGCTTGATGTTCGCCATGGTCTGCTTCATCTGGTAGTCCGGTCTGGCCGTCACGATGATAACATAGTCATCCCGGATGGCCTCAATCAGATCGGCCCGGTACTCTTCGGCCTCCATGCGCCGGGAGAATGGCCGGAGCATTCGCGTGTCCGCCTGGTTTCCTACCAGGGTGTAATTTAGATCGAGTAGGCAGATGTTTTTCATAGGTTAGTTACTCCTTTGCTTTTTCCTACCGTTATTATACCACATTTTGGGGCTTCTGTCACAGGTTTTCACAAAAAAGCTGCCCGAAATTTAGTGTTTATGACGGTTTTCTCTACCCACACTCTTTCATTGTGGATGAGTATAACACAGATAAATTGCACCGTCAAATTGTAAAATTGCACGGCAAAATTGCAAGCCCTTATCTCAAGGCTTCCGCGCCGTATAGCCAGACTGCGACGCGCTGCACAAGCCTCTTTCGATGCCGCCAGACGGTGGAGGTATCGCACTCCAGGTCCTCAGCTATGTCCCTATCGTCCACGTCATCCAGGTACTTCCCGGACAGCGCCCGGTAATAGGGGTCATCCTGGACCGTAGCAAGCGCCCGCTCCAGGGTTTCAATCTCATAGCGGTCCGCTGCGATGGTGGCCTCCATGTCCATGAGAACGGCCTCCCATATCTCATCCGGGGAAAGCCGGTTCCCGTTCTTGATAAACCGGGTGATGCTCTTGCTCCGTTCTCGCGGCCCGTAGAGCTTGAACTCTTCCAGCCGTTCAAGGTCATCCTCCAGCTTGATTTTCAGGGTGGGCAGGCCGTAGAGACGGCGCTCGGTAGCCTTGAAAGCATCTTTGGCGGTGCGCTCGGCAGAGATGCGTCCGGCTTCAACGGCCTGCATGATGATGTCCCTGATGTTCTCCTGTGATTTGCCCATTGATTTTGTCGCCTCCCATGTGGTAAAATAGCTTTGTCGCGGGCTGTCTTCCCTCCGGGGGAGGCGGCTTTTTTATTATCCTACGAACTCTTTCGGCGGGGTCTCGTACTCCTGACCGATTTTCTTCCACAGATGCAGGCAATACGGGTGTTTGTTGACGTACTCGCTGCGGGGCGGATGGAATTGCACCACGCACTCCTCTTCGCCCCAAAAGATGTCCTTAATCATGCACATCTCATCCCACGTGGGACACCGGCGGGCAAGGCTCACGCTGACGTGCTCCCAGCCGCCGCCCCATGAGGCGATGACGGCGATTGCCGTAGGCTTGTAGCACGGGTGGTTGATATAAGCGGCAAGACCATCCTCCCCGCTGCTGATGATGCGGAGCCGGTAGTTGGCCTTGATTTCCGAGATCGCCCTCATCTTACACCATTCACCGCCGTCTGGAGCAGAAAGCCCAGGAGCTGCCAAACGCGGTCCTTGATTTTCTCCATACAGATTTCCCGGCCCAGCTTCTCATCGTAGTTTTCAGGGCTTACGCAGGAAGACGCCTCCACCAACTCAAAGCCATTCCGCAGCATAGCCCGGACGATGGTGGTTTTCTCCCCGGCGGTCTGCGTCCAGGTCTCCAGGATGAAGTTATCCACCATCTCCTGACTGATGCTGGGCTTGCTGGTCCGCAGCTCCTTGTTGGTCTCCAGGGGGAGATAGGCCCGCTCAAACGTGTCCTTGGGGGACCAGCTCACATATCCGTCCGCATACCGGACGCGGTAGCCGTCCTCCACGCTGGGGAAGTTGGGGAACGCCTCGGACGGGTCATCAGTGATGGTGATGCGCCCCTGACCGTCCATGCAGCGGTAGGCAGGCTCGGCCTCAATAATCTTGGTCCCGATGTACTGTTTCATGGTCAATCGTCCTTTCTGAAAACGTCTGTCAACCGCTGCCAGAGGGACCGGCGCGGAGGCTGGGTGCTGGGCGTCCTGGTCCACCAGGCGTCCATGGGTACGACCTTCCCGGTCCGTGTGGGGTTGAACTTCAATTCCATCATCTTCTCGCGCATTTCCTCAACGTTGACGCGAAGGTAGCCCCTGGCGGCCTGCTCCGCCTCCAGCTCCTCGACCCTGCGCTCCAGGTTGCGGAGCCGGTGCTCCCGGCGGGCGCTCATCTCTGGCCCTCCATCAGCTCTCCCAGGCGGTTCTTCGCCCGGACCAGGATGTCAAGCTCGCGCTGGGCCGCTTTCTGCGCGGCTGGCATAGCGGCCCGCAACACCGGCGAGATCGCGCCCATGATGGCGGTGCTGCCCTCCGGCGGGTTGACTTGCTTCTCCCGCTTCTCAATGAGACCCTGGAGGTCCGCAAGAAGCTGGACGTCTTTCTGGAAATTGCTCATGGTCTGTCCTCCAATCCCTCCAGGAACAGCAGCACACCAGGGCCGCCGATGCGGACCTCATAGGGCGCTGCCTCCTGGGGCGTGATGTACTTATGCCCAAACTGACCTTTCATGTCCCGCCACACCGCCCAGGGGACGCGGTAAAATCCCACGGACCCAAAGGAGCACAGGACAAAGGCCACAGCTCCGAATTGATGCGCCCGCTCCAGGGCCTCCCTCTGGTCCGCTGTCACGCGGTCCTGGGTCATCTTCTCAACGTCGGTGTACTTGGCCTCAAAGTTGACCGCCCGGCCTCCGAACAGAAAGCCCTTGTAGTCGGCCTGGGCCGTGCTGGTGTAGTGCGCGATGAACTTCCCGCCTCCCAGGTCCTTAGTCGGCTGCATCGGCTCCGGCGTCTTCTCAATGTCCGCGATCTGGCGGCTCCGGTAGAAGTCGCAGGCCCTGTTTATCATCTGCTCAAAAAAGGCTCCCTGAGCACGGTTCTTCCGGTTCTGGTATTTAAGGGCTGCTTTCGCCCTCTCGCTTGGTGTCATGTTCTAACATCATCCTCCCCTCAGCCTCGGTAGAGAATACGGTCTTTCCCCAGGCGTCCAGCAGGGCCAGGGTAAAAGGGGTAGGCTCCACGATGCGGCGCGGGGTGACTACCCGGCCAAAGAGGAACTTCTCGGCCTCCCGGACCCCGTAGTGACAGGCCGGGTTGTCCCGTACCCGCCATACCGTAGCCCCCAGGGGGACCGGAAGACGCAGCAGCAGGCCCGCCGCTTCATCCCTCCGGTATTGCTCAAGCTCTCTCAGCGCCGCACCGTAGATGCTCATTGTTTATTCTCCTAACTTTTAAGGCTTATTTGCTTGCTTTTTGCGGTGTTTTCCACAAATTTCACACACTTCTCCACAGGATTTGGCCGCCCTCATCAGCTCATCCACCACACGCCCAGGGGATATGCCCAGGCGCTCGGCCTCGGACTCCAGGTGGTAGGCCGTCTGCGACGATACGCGGATGGTGATTTTCTTCCGGTGCTCGCTCATGCCTCGCCTCCGCCGGTGGGCCGGAGGTAGCCATTTTCAACGGCCATGGCCCGGATTTTGCGGATGGTGGCGTCGCTGACCCGCAGGCCGGTGTCGCTCCTGGTAGCCAGGCTGTCAATAAAGCCGTTGATGACTTTCTCAAGCTCATCATACGAGATGACGATAGGGCCGTTGCGCCCCTCCAGCTCATCCAGGTAGGCGCAGAGCTGAGCGTCGGTCATCTTCCGCACCCGGATTGCCCGGTCGTGCTGCTCCTGTTCAAAGCCGGTCCTCCGGCAGCTTCGCTTCTTCAATAGTTCTCCCTCCAGTTATTCTCCGTCTACCCGCACCATGCCCTCCGGGTACTCCTGAATGAGAGGGCCGCCCCACAGGTCTTTCAGACTGTTTTTCATAAAGACGGGGACCCCGGCAGACTGAGCAACTTCCGTGATTGCCTCTACCCACTCCCGCTTCGGCTGCTTTCGCTTGCTCCCCGGTCCGGTCATGGCTCCGATGATGACCCAAAGAGGCTCGCCAAACCGCCGGAAACCGGCGCAGTCATCCGCGCTGAACGGCTCCAGCAGCGGCTCGATGCTCATGAACGTATTGACGCAGGAAGCTCCAAAGTATTCCGCATCAGGGCCGGTGATCGTGGTCCCGTACCAGAAGTTCCGCTCCATGGGGAGCTTCCCGGCGTGGCCCATGTCAAGATACCTCTGCGGGTTCTTGGTGAGGAACAGGTAAGTATGCTGCGGCGCTCGCTTGCAGGCGGCGAAGACATCCTCAATCCAGATGTCCGGCACCCACTCCCCGAACAGGTCTCCCATGCTGGAGACGAAGATCCGCGCAGGCGTCTTCCGCTTCTCAGGATAGTCCATGGTGTAGGCGTGATAGGTGGGGGCAAAGCCCTTGGGGTACGGGGTGGAGCGCACAGGCTCCCCGGTTTCGTCGCAGAGCTTGGTAGGCTGCTCCACGTAGTAGCACCCGGTCCCCTTGGGCAGTACCTCCAGCGGCTCAATGATGGGCCGCTCGCAGGGGTGCGGGCCAAACCTGGACACCATGCGCCGGGCGTAGCAGTATTCGCACCCGTGCTTGCACCCCGTTACGGGGTTCCATGTGTGGCTGCACCACTCGATGTCGGTCTTATGAATATTCATAGGTCAGTTATTTCCTTTCCCTGAGCCAGCCGCACCGCATATTGCAGTCAGAGGAACAGGAGGCGCAGCAATCGTATGGCTCCGGGCAGTAGGCGGCGGCCCCACAATGCCCGGTCGGGCTTTTCCCCGTGATGCACTTCCCGTTCAGCGGCCCTTTCTCAGTTTCGGCCTCGCCGCCGCCCGGCTTCACAACGTCAAATAGGCTGCATTGGTTCTCCATCATCTTCCGATCTGCCTCTTCCTGCTTTATCTTCCGCAGGCAGCAGGGACCGTACCCATCCCGCAAGCCCTGGGAGGATGTCAGCAGACCTCCGCACCGCTTGCACCGGCGGGCCGGGATGGTGAACACTTCATCGTGCATAGGCTACACTCCAAACGCGATTAGAATAGACAGGGCCAGCAGGCCCGCAGATGTAACCTTTGCGCCGTTGCTCCGGTCATTCATGGTCTTTCCCCCAAAGGTGTAGCAAAATCCAGAGAATGTAATCAGGATGAAGAGGGTCCACGTAAACAGCAGCATGGTCATTCACCCAGCAGCTCGCAAAGGTGCTCCAGCTTGGCAATCTCCATGTCGGTGTTGTCACCGAAGATGACGTGGAGCTGGTTCAGCATGATTTCCACGTCGGCCCTCTCTTCGGAGATCGCCGCCAGGATTTCCGCCTCATCTCCCTGCTCATGGTCCTTGAAGCGCAGATACTTGAGCAGGGCCTTTTGCAGCTCGCTCATCTCTTCCACCGCCATGAGGATTTGAGCGCTCTCCCCGAACTGCTCCACGGCCTGCTCATAGAGGGCCATTTCCGCTTGCTCCGGGGTCTCATCCACTCCAGGCTGCGGACCGTCGGCGGGACGGATTTCTGCCGCTCTCTTCTTGTCCTCGGCGTCAAGGATAGATGCCAAGATGTCAGATTTCAGAGTTAAAGCCGGGCGCACACCCCTGACGCCGTCGTACGCGATGCTGCTGTTGAGGCTCCCGCCCGAGTACACGATGCGCACGAAAGAGGTCCCGGAACTCTTCGGGGTCCCGTCCGGCGTGATGAGCCAGCGCCAATGCTCCGGCGCGGGGTGCAGATCGCGGGTTTGCCGGTACTCATCGGCGGTGAGCATCGTTACCTTGTCCAGACAGTTTCCGTAGTCTCGGAGGCCGTCATCGGCGGTCAGGTCGCGGTAGGTGGGGACGATAGCATCTTTCAGGCCGGGGCATTCAGCGATGAGGTTATCCAGGAACTCGCCGTTGAGCCGCTTCCGCAGGCTCGCCTTGTTCCAGTCGTTGCATTCGTTCTCATCAAAGGGGGCCTGGAAGACGTCTTCGGTGGCCTCGCAGAAGTGGAGATCGGAGCGGTCCGGCGTCGGCGCCGGGGTGGTCCTCAGCACAATCCAGTCCAGACCGGCCACGTGGAACACGTCACCGCACTTGAAAGTCCTCTTTTGCTCTTGCATGGTAAATTCCTCCTGATTTTTATTTCCCCGGCTTCTGGCCGTGGGTTGTCTGTGGTGGCTTGACCTGTCCGCACCGGGTCGGGTGGTTCAAGCAGGGGTTCTTGCAGTTCTTATCCCGGTAGCCGCAATCGGCGCAGCAGATGTTACCGTGCCGCCGGTCACAGTTGAAGAGCTTACATCGGCGTGGGGCTGTTTTGCTCATGGGTCCTCACCTGCACATTCTGGAACCTGTTTGAACAGTTATGGTCCTTTGCCTTGCAGTTGAAATATTCCGGCATACGCATTACCTCCCAAAGTAGATACCGCAGTCCTCGCAGTAGATGACGTCGGCCCCCTGTTCAAATTCGGCCTGGTATATGTAGCCCTGCCCGTAAAGGTCCGAGTGCTCACCGCTCAGGACGTCCCGTGCGGTCTCCCAGGCCCGCGCAACGGCGTGGGCCTCTCCGGGGTTTTCGGCCCGGTCCGGCCACACTACGCCGGTCCAGTAGAAGCGCCCATACTGCCGGTAGGCTGTGAGCACTTCCTCCACAGTGTCCGGGAAGCGCTCACCCTCCATCCGGTTCAGGATGACGTCGCCCACACGATGGCGGCACAGGTCGCAGCAGGCGTCACCGCCCGCCTCCTGGTAGATCGCGCAGGCCAGCATCTCAACCTCTTCCTCGGTCCAGCCGGTATAGGGCGAAGCGGTGGGGACCAGCGATGCGGTGAGGGTGGGCGTCGGGTCCAATATCTGGACCGGGTGCGCCGCTACGCCCTCATACTCATCAAAGGCCGCGCCTCTGGCCCGCCCCGGCGTAAACAGGGCGCTCACAAACACCAGGGCGCACAGAGCGCCACAGGCAAGAGTTATCGTCCGTTCTTTCACTTGTTCCATCCTCTCCGTTCATAGAATTTTTCTTCGTTCTCGTAGGCTTCCTCTACGGTTTTAATGCCACAGTCCCTAAGATTTCGCATGACGCTCTCAATGTACCCCCAAAAGAGCTTCCCACGCTTCCGGCCCTGTTCAAAGGCATAGCCCAGCAGCTCCTTGTTTTCCTCCGGGAACGATATAGACCACTCATCCGTTTCCTCATCATGGTGCTGGACCATGATCTGGAAGAACGTCCGTTTCTCATCGTATGGCCCAGGGGTCTTGCCTGGGAAGAACTCTGCCCACAGGTGGGCGGTGGTCTCCGCAAGCTCCACCCCCAGGGCCTCCGTGTAGCCGAAATAGGTTGTTGGGTCCTCTTTGAACTCTGCCAGGAAGTCTCCCTCCAGGTCATCCGGGGGCGGCTGCCAGCCCTCCATCTCTTCCACTGAGCGGAGATGGTAGGTGCTGGGCCGCCCCTTGATACCTGGGGTGAAGTCCAGGTAGCCGCCGTCTATAAGCTCCTGTCGGGCCGCTATGGTGGTGGTCCTTGATTTGGTGTTTATCATCGCGCATAGCCTACTGTTGTCCAGGGCGAAGTGCTCCGGCCAGCGCAGGCTGTTGGCTAAATCCATCAGCTTGTACCATAGTAGCTGCGCGGCCATAGATAGAGGGGTCCGCCTCATGCGGTTGGCGAAAGCTCGGTGCTCCATGATGTACCTCAGGCGGACCCCTCCTTTCCGTGGATTTGAGGCCGCCCGGCCTCATGGGTTTCACTCCATCGTTACAGAGCTACCGTCTTCGCCGCCGGTCACGATGATATTTTGACTGAACCGCGCTTTCATGGTCGGGTCATGGGAGATAGCCAAAATCCGCATATTGGGGTTTCTGGCCGCCATGTTCACCAGCGCGTCCGCGTAAGCCTCCGTCCCGTCCGCGTCCAGGAAGGGCGGCTCATCAATGAAGAGCATACCGAGCTGGACGCCCAGTATTGAGTGGGGTTAACAGTCATGTTATATAT
>OBJF01001822.1_pt1 | contig 17360 bp, 7 predicted proteins | sample 1519091 | NCBI WGS metagenome assembly OBJF01 (sample SAMEA2452124, study PRJEB22498) | human gut metagenome | biome: human feces; feature: human gut; material: feces | place: Australia | collected 2012
TTACCGGATTGAGGAAGTCAACGCACCGGAAGGGTACACAATCAACAAGAATTATATGGAGATTGCTGTTGATGCAAACACTGCTTATCAGATGGATTCAGAAAGCGGCGATGCCATTATCACAGTTGATTACGAGAATCATCCGGTAAAAGGAAAGCTGACGATCTATAAAAAAGGTGAGATGCTGAGTGGATTCAAAAAGGATTTTGTTTATGAAGAAAAATATCTGAAAGGTGCAGAGTTTAACGTCTATGCAGCGGAAAATATCTACACACCGGATTATCAGAAAGATGAAAATGGAAACAGACAGCTGATTTATGCAAAAGATGCTCTGGTAACAACGGTAACGACCGGGGAAGACGGAAAAGCAGTTGCAGATAACCTGCCGCTTGGTTCTTACTATGTGGTAGAAAAAACAGCACCGGAAGGATTTGTTCTGAACCATGACAGATCAGAAGTCGCATTTGTCTATGCCAATCAGGATACACCTGTGATCGAACAGGAAGTGACTGTTGGTGATGACAGACAGAAAGTTGCAATCCAGGTAGAAAAACAGGATGCAGAAAACGGAGCAACGGTAGAAGGTGCAGTCTTTGGCATTTATAACAAAGATGATATCAAAGCAGAAGGCAAAGTCATTGTCAACGCTGATACCCTGTTACAGGAAATGACTTCTGATAAAGATGGAATTGCTTCCTGTACGCTGGATCTGCCACTCGGACAGTATTATGTAAAAGAGTTAAAGGCACCGGCAGGATTCGTTTCTTCCGATGAAGTTCTGAATCTGGATGCTTCTTATCAGGGACAGGACGTGAAGACAGTAAAACTGAAAACAGTGAAGAAGAATCAGCCGACAACGGTTGAAATTACAAAATCAGATGTGACAACAGGTGTGGAACTGGATGGAGCAAAACTCACCGTTCTTGATAGAGAGGGGAATGTCGTAGATCAGTGGACTTCTGTAAAAGACCAGCCACATGTGATTAAACGACTGACCGTTGGGGAGGAATATACCCTTCGTGAAGAAATCGCACCGTATGGATATCTGAAAGCAACGGATGTGAAGTTCACACTGGAAGATACCGCAGAGATTCAGAAGGTAGAGATGAAAGATGAAGTGCCGACAGGACTTTTAATCATCAACAAAAATGGAGAATTTTTGGATAAAGTGACACTTCTGGACAATGTAAAAGGCACTGTGGAGCATCTCTTCGAATATGTAACCGGAAGCCTTACAGATGTGACTTTCGATGTATTTGCTGCGGAAGATATCAAAGCGGCAGATGGTGTCAGCAAAGATTATTACAAAGCAGATGAAAAAGTAGGAACTATTACTACAGATTCCAATGGTATTGCACAGATGGATAATCTCCCGGCAGGCAAATACTATGTGAAAGAAGTTAAAACTGCCCATGGCTATGTATTGGATGGAGAACCGAGATATGTTGATCTTTCCTACCGTGATCAGGACACACCGGTAATCACTTATGATGAAAAATGGCAGAATACCCGTCAGAAAGTAAAGGTTACTGTTCTGAAGAAAGAAAAAGATACAGACCGTGTTCTTGCAGGCGGCGTCTTCGGCCTTTATACCAGTGAAGATATCAAAAATGTAAACGGAGATGTGTTGCTTGAGAAAGATTCCCTCATCGAGCAGAAAGCAACCGATGAGAAAGGACAGATCACTTTTGCGGCAGATCTTCCAGTAGATGGAAAATATTATGTAAAAGAGAACAGTGCACCGGACGGATTTGTGACAACGGAAGAAGTGCAGGAGTTTACCTTTGAATATGCCGGAGAAGATCAGGCAGAAGTAAGCTATGATTTTACGTTTGAAAATCAGCCGACCACAGTGGAACTGACAAAAACAGACCTGACCACAGGCAAAGAACTTCCAGGTGCACACCTGAAAGTGACGGATGCAGATGGAAATGTTGTGGATGAATGGACTTCTACAGAAGGATCTCATGTGATCAAAGAACTTGTTGTAGGTAATGAGTATACCATGACGGAAACAAAACCGGCAGACGGATATGTTACTGCAGAGAGCATTACCTTTACGGTTGAGAATACAGCTGAGATTCAGAAGCATGAGATGAAAGATGATGTGACCAAGGTTCAGATCAGCAAGACAGATATCACAGGAGATACAGAGATTCCTGGTGCAAAACTAACGATTCTTGATAAGGACGATCAGGTAGTAGAGAGCTGGACTTCCACAGAGGAGGCACACTATATTGAAAAACTGCCAATTGGTAGATACACCTTACGAGAGGAACAGGCACCAAAAGGATATCTTCTGACATCGGATGTGACATTTGAGGTGAAGGATACTGGAGAAATCCAGAAAGTGGTTATGAAAGATGATACTGCCAAGGGAAAAGTCATTCTCAATAAGACAGATAAATCATCTGGGGAACCGCTGAAAGGAGTAGAATTTGAATTCCGTGACAGCAAAGGAAAGGTCCTGGAAACCTTAAAAACAGATGCTGCCGGTCATGCCGAGAGTAAGCTGTATGAGATTGCCGCATTCAAGAACGGCAAATATGATACAGCAATCAAGTATTATCTGGTGGAGACAAAAACACTGGATGGATACACACTGGATCAGACCAAGCATGAAGTGACATTTGCTTATGCGAATGACAGTACACCAGTCGTGGAAGTTACTTTCAATCTGACAAATGAGAAACCGGAAGTTCCAGAAACACCGAACACACCGGATACACCACAGTCCCATGAAGAGACAAAAGTATCAAATGCACCAAAAACAGGTGACAGCACGAATATTTGGCTGCCGATTCTGCTTCTGGTAATCTCCACAGGAGGTATGGCAGGACTTTATATCAGTAGAAAAAGGAAAACCAAATAAGGAAACTAAAACCAACGGTTATGATTGGGAGCTTCTATGTGAGGCTCCCTTTTTCATACAAAAAAATCACAGAAAGGAACAGAAAACTATGATGAAAGCAATGGAAAAAAGACAGGAAGCACGAAAAAACCAGGAGAAAACTTTAAAGAGAATGATGGCTTATCAGAAGAAAGCCGAGCAGATGGTCAGTAGAAAAAGAATGAACCATCACATGATCAGAAAGGGGTAAAAGCGTATGATGAACAGAAAAGAATTTTATGAATATGTCAAAGATAATGTAAAAGACTATTTGCCGGATTCATATCAGAATGGAGAAATCCGTATTGAAGAAGTTGCAAAAAATAATGGATTAAGGTTGACTGGCATTTCAATTCCACAGGGTGATCAAAGAGCTGTGCCGATGGTATATCTGGATTCTCTTTATATGGAATATGTCAATGGAAAAAATCTGGATTCCTGTGTGGGTGATGTGGCAGATATGCGTATTGAAGTGCAGGACAAAGCGGCATTTATCAATATGGGTCTTCCGGATATTTTGGATTATGAAAAAATGAAGGACAAATTACAGGTGAGAATCTGTGACCGGGAATGGAATGAAGAACGCCTGGCTGATAAAGTTGTTACCGAACATGGAGATTTTGCAGCATATTACGCAGTGAATGTGGAAGAAAACGAGGGAGGAATTGGTAGTATTCCGGTTACTGTCAATCTTATGAATGAATGGGGTGTGACAGCAGAACAAATCCAGGCAGATGCAGTGGCGGCAGACAGAAATCGTGGTGTTGTTTTGATGGACATGAATGAAATGATAAAATCCATGATTTTTGGTGAAGAAGCAGAAAATCTTTTGAATGAAAAACTGAATGTTGAAGCAATGGAAAATCCAATGTTCTGTCTTTCAAATGCACAAAAAATGAATGGTGCATCACTGTTACTGCAGGAAGATATTCGTAAGCAGATCGGTGAATGCCTGGGAAGTGATTATTTTGTTCTTCCCTCTTCAATTCATGAGGTGCTGATTCTTCCTGATAACGGAATGTTTGAAGTACCGGAATTAAATGCCATGGTACAGGAAGTCAATGAGACGCAGGTAGAGAGGCAGGAACAGCTTTCGGATAAGGTTCAGTTCTGTGATGGAAAGACAGCAGTTATGGAAAATGCCGAACGCAGGGAAGCACGTCTGGAGAAAGAAAAAGCAGCAGAAAAAGCAACTGGGAGAACAGAAGCAAAAGGTGGAATCCATGGAAAACTGGAGAAAGCCAAGGCGGAGATCAAAGCAAAAGGGACAGATACAATCCCAAAGAATAGGGCGAAAGACCTTGCCTCAGTATTATAACGAGAAATAACGATGATTTTGAGGGGACTGTGTGAGCAGTCCCTAATTTTATGAAGATGGAGGAGAAAAGAATATGGACTGGTGTTTATATGGTGATGATAAAAGAAAGGAAATGGATAGAGATTTAAAACCGGAATATCTTTTGGATGACTTACGGAGATATCAGGATGTATTTGGTGAAGAATTTGGTGTAAAAGAGCTTCTTATGCTGGAGGATATCCGGGTAAAGGCTATGATTGCCGGAGCACTTGCAGATATGCCGGAATTTCTTATTGATCAGATTGGAAAAGCAAGTAACAGTAGTAATTTTCCTTCTATGACAAGGGCAATGGAACGGATTGCCGATGTTGTAGAAGAAAAGTGGGAAGAAGAAAGGGAGTAACAGATGGCAAATAAATTATATGCAATGGAACTTCTGACGGAGGAAGTGGCAAAGGATGTTGCTGCCAATCCGCAGGAATGGATGCGGTTTCTAAATACTGCATCCAGGCTGTACCGGTACACTTTTCCGGAACAGCTCTTGATCTATGCACAGCGTCCGGGAGCAACAGCCGTGGCATCCATGGAAATCTGGAACCAGAAGATGTACCGATGGATTAAAAAGGGTTCTAAAGGAATTGCCCTGATAGATAACACATCCGGACCAAAAACGAAACTCCGATATGTTTTTGATGTGCAGGATACTTATAAGGTAAAAAATCTGGGCAGAGATCCGCAGTTATGGAATCTTAATCCAGAAGGAGAACAACTGGTGGCAGATTATCTGCAGGAGCGGCTGGCACTGGAAGCAACAGAGGGAGGATTAGCAGAGGTTCTTCACCAGGCGGCAGAAGAAAGTGTGCAGGCCTGGTTGCCGGATGCTTTCGACGAACTGCAAATGGATGTAGCCGGCACTTTTCTGGAAGATCTGGATGAACAGAATCAGAAAGTGGAGTTCCGGGAACTGATGACAAACAGTGTCTGGTATGTGTTACTGAACCGATGCGGACTGGATGTGCAGGAATATCTTGATGCAGAGGATTTTCGTCATATTACAGATTTTAACCAGTTAAAGGTTATTGGACACCTTGGAAGTTCTGTGAATGAGATCAGCAGACCGGTATTGATGCAGATTGGACGATATGTGTTGAATGACTTGGAAAAAGATCTGAAAACGGTTGCAAAAGAAAAAGAAGTAGCTTATAATGAATTTAACACGTTAATTCGTGAAAGCAAAACAAGGAACACAGAAGATAGAGGAGAAAATAAGGAGGAAACAGAGCATGAGAGAGATCACTTACAGCCAGAATGGAGAGTACCAGATTCCGGATATCAGTCTGGAGGAGACGAGAGGAACGATCGGGAAGTACGGATTGATGAGGAAAGAGTATCTGAGAAACCACAAAGTAGCCAGATTCAACATTCTGACCTTACAGAACCGTCTGGACAGTCATCTGATGGAAATCGACAGCCAGGCAAGGCAGAGAGTAGACAACCTGATGTCAGAACTTCTGGAGAAAAACCCGGCACCGGACAAAATGGCAGACGGGATGGCATGGACCAGACACATGAACCAGATCAAAGCACAGGCAGAGGAACTGGTAATTCAGGAGATTATTTACAATTAAGTCTGTTCCCGACAGAAGAGGAACAGTTAGGAGAAATAAGGAAAGCGGTAGCTGCATTAGAACAGCCAGCCGCTTTTCTTATTTCTGATGAAGTAGTAGATGATATTCTCCGCACGGGAAGTGGACAGAAAAATACACTGTTTCATATTACGGCAAGACTGATTGAAGGTCTGGATAATGAAGAAATGCAGAACTTCCTGAAGGAGGAATATGAAACAGGTGGAAAAGGATTTACCATAGATGGACAGAAAATCAGTATCTGGTATGACAATGATGGTATCCGTATCCGACGGGGAGATTCCGCCAGAAGAAACTTTGATCGCATGGTTACGTGGGAAGAAGCGGCGGACAGAATCCGGGATATGTATGAGGATAGAAGTTACGTGGATAATCTGATTTCCAATAACGCCATTGAACAGGAGCAGGAAGAAATGACCAATCTTCTTGCACTCCATTTTCGGGATACCAGCAGAAACCGGGAGGAGCAGCAATCATATTCGGATTGGCAGGATGTCGTGCGGGAAGCTTGGACAGATTCAGCGGAAGCAGATGCAATTGCCCATCGCTTTGAATGGCTGCAGAAAGATATGGATGAGAATCCAGAAGATTATCGCAGGTGGGAGATTCAGCATAATCCGGAATATTTCCAGCGTTTTCAGGATCTCCAGAGGGAGCGTTCCTGGGTAGACCAGAAATTTACGGTCGAACGTCCGGCCCTTTCCTTTATCACACAGGATGAGATAGATGCAGTCCTTAGAAGAGGCGGGATCACTGCCGGAGGACGGAATCGGATCTATGAGTATTTCATGGAACATCACGATATAAAGGATGCAGCTGAGTTTCTGAAAAATGAGTATGGTACAGGTGGAGCAGCACCTGGGATACCGGGAGCGTATGAATCCGATGCTTCCCATGATGCGAAAGGGAAGATTGGCAGTCCAGATGTAGAAGTTCTATTAAAGTGGAATAAGGTTGCAGAACGTGTCCGTCAGCTGATTCGCACCGATGATTTCTTATCACCGGAAGAACTGGAAAAGTATGAAGAACGGCAGGAAGCACAGAGACAGGCGGATCTGGAAGGAGCTCAGCAGGCTTTGGAAGTGGAGCAGGAAGGCTCTGATCAGCAGGAAATACGAGAGGAAAATCAGGAACCGTCGGAGGTTGAGACACAACCGGAAGCAGTAGAAGATGCAGAAAAAAAGGAAGATATAACACCAGAACAGTCTGATATTCCAGCAACAAACTTCCATATCACAGATGATGAACTGGGACAGGGAACACCAAAGGAAAAGTTCCGTGCTAATATCATGGCAATCCAGCTTTTAAAGAAATGCGAGGAAGAAAACCGCAATGCCACACCAGACGAACAGGAGATTTTATCCCGATATGTAGGCTGGGGAGGTCTTGCTGATGCTTTCGATGAAACAAAATCCGCATGGGAGACGGAATATCTGGAATTAAAGACAGTCCTTACACCGGAAGAATATGCAGCAGCCAGAGCTTCTACCTTAAATGCCCATTACACACAGCCAATCGTGATTGAAAGTATGTATCAGGCGTTGGAAAATCTGGGATTTACAAAAGGAAATATCCTGGAGCCATCCATGGGTGTTGGTAACTTCTTTGGAATGCTTCCTGAGAAGCTGAACCAGTCAAAACTCTATGGTGTGGAACTGGACAGTATCAGCGGTAGAATTGCAAAACTGCTTTACCCAGATGCCAATATCCAGATTAAAGGTTTTGAGAAGACAGATTATCCGAATGATTTCTTCGATGTGGCAATCGGAAATGTGCCATTTGGAGCTTATAAAGTGAATGACAGGCAATATGACCGCTATAATTTTATGATTCACGATTATTTTCTGGCAAAGACAATCGACCAGTTGCGTCCGGGTGGTGTGGCAGCTTTGATCACAACAAAAGGAACCATGGATAAAGCATCACCGGAAGTCCGAAAGTATCTGGCAGAACGTGCCGATCTCCTTGGAGCCATCCGCCTGCCGAACACAGCATTCAAAGCAAATGCAGGAACGGAAGTCAGTGCAGATATTTTATTCTTCCAGAAGCGTGACAGCATGACAAAAGAGATGCCGGAGTGGGTGAATCTTGGAAGTGATGCCAATGGAATTACGGTCAATCAGTATTTTGCAGACCATCCGGAAATGATTCTGGGTGAGATGAAAGAGGTATCCGGTCCGTATGGTATGGAAACAACCTGTATGCCGATAGAAGGTGCTGATCTTGAAGTCCAGCTTGCAGAAGCTGTCAGGAATATTCATGGAAATATGGCACCTGCAGTTGATGTGGATGCAGAACTGGATGATGTACCAGAGAGTATCCCGGCAGATCCGAATGTTCGTAATTACAGTTATGCGGTTGTAGATGATCAGGTATATTACCGTGTTAACTCTCTGATGAATCAGGTAAAGATGCCTGCCGCTACTGCAGAACGTGTAAAAGGTATGGTGGAGATCCGAGACACGGTGCGTGAACTGATTGCCATGCAGATGGAAGAATCCGTAACAGATGAAGAAATTCACAAACAGCAGGAGAAATTGAATCAAGTATATGATGCTTACACAGCAAAGTATGGAGTCATCGGAAGTAATGCAAACAAGCGGGCGTTTTCTGATGACGCTTCTTATTGTCTGTTGTGTTCTCTGGAAGACCTGAACGAAGATGGAACATTGAAGCGAAAAGCAGACATGTTTACGAAACGAACCATCAAAAAGGCAGTGGCGGTAACCAGTGTGGAAACTGCGACAGAAGCCTTAGCATTATCATTGAATGAAAGAGCAAAGGTGGATCTGTCCTATATGGCACAGCTGACAGGAAAGACAGAAGAAAAAATCACGGAGGAACTGGTTGGAGTTATATTTAAGAACCCACTGACAGACCAGTGGGAGAGTGGAGATGAGTATTTATCTGGAAATGTCAGGGAGAAGTTAAACACAGCAAGAACCTTTGCAGAGAATCACCCGGAATTCACACCGAATGTCCGTGCATTGGAAGCAGTTCAGCCAAGAGAACTGGAAGCATCTGAAATCGAAGTAAGGATTGGGGCAACCTGGATTGAACCATCGGATTATCAGGACTTTATGAGGGAACTGCTTCATACTCCGTGGTATCTTGCACAGAAGGAGATACAGGTAAAATATTCTGAGGTGAATGGTGAGTGGCGGATTACCGGGAAAAATGCAGACAGTCCAAGAAATGCGTTTGCCTATGCAACGTATGGAACCGAGAGGGCAAATGCTTACCGGATTCTGGAAGATACACTGAATCTGAAAGATGTTCGTATCTATGATAAGAGTGTCAATGAAAATGGGGATGAGATTCGTGTCCTCAATAAAAAAGAAACTATGCTGGCATCACAGAAACAGGATGCCATGAAAGCAGCATTTAAGGATTGGATTTTCAAAGATCAACAGAGACGTGAAAGACTGGTAAGAGTTTATAATGAACGGTTTAACAGTATCCGTCCCCGTGAATACGATGGCAGTCATCTGACTTTCCCAGGAATGAACCCGGAAATTGAACTTCGCCCACATCAGAAAAATGCTGTCGCACATCAGCTTTACGGGGATAATGTGCTTCTGGCTCATGTAGTAGGAGCTGGGAAGACCTACGAGATGGTAGCGGCTGCAATGGAGAGCAAACGTCTGGGATTATCTCAGAAAAACCTCTTTGTCGTTCCAAACCATTTGACGGAGCAATGGGGAGCGGAGTTCTTGCAGTTATATCCGGGAGCCAATATCCTGGTAGCAACCAAGAAAGATTTTGAACCGGCGAACCGGAAAAAGTTCTGTGCCAGAATCGCTATGGGAAACTATGATGCGATTATCATCGGTCATTCCCAGTTTGAGCGTATCCCAATCTCTGATGAGAGGCAGGAAGCCATGCTGCGGAAGCAGATTGACGATCTGGAAATCGCAATCCAGAGTGCAAGATATGAGCAGGATGGCGGCCGCTATACGGTAAAGCAGATTGAAAAGACCAGAAAAACGCTGATGACAAGACTGGAGAAGCTGAATCAGAAAGAGAAAAAGGATAATGTAGTTACCTTTGAAGAACTGGGAGTGGATCATCTGTATGTAGACGAGGCACACAGTTATAAAAATGCGTTCCTTTATACAAAAATGAGAAATGTAGCCGGAATTGCCCAGAACGAAGCACAGAAATCAGCAGATATGTTTAATAAATGTCAGTATCTGGATGAGATTACCGGTGGAAAAGGCATTACCTTTGCAACGGGCACACCGATCAGCAACAGCATGACGGAACTTTATGTCATGCAGAGATATCTGCAGAACAGCAAATTACAGAATATGGGCTTGGGATTATTTGATTCCTGGGCATCCACGTTTGGAGAGGTTGTGACCAGCATTGAACTTGCACCGGAAGGAACCGGATACCGAGCAAAATCCAGATTCGCCAGATTCTATAATATCCCGGAACTGATGAATATGTTCAAGGAGATTGCAGATATCAAGACTTCGGATCAGTTGAATCTTCCAGTACCGGAAGCGGAATACGAAACTGTAGTATTGAAACCAACAGAACAGCAGAAAGAAATCGTAGCAAGCCTAGGAGAGCGTGCGGAAGTGGTAAGAAACGGTGGCGTAGATGCTAGTGTAGACAATATGCTGAAAATTACCAATGACGGAAGAAAACTGGCACTGGATCAGCGATTGGTCAATGAACTATTGCCAGACGATCCGGGCAGTAAAGTGTCGGTCTGTGCAGAAAAAAGCTATGAAATCTGGAAAGATACAGTTGTACAGAAATCGGCGCAGATCATTTTTTGTGACTTGAGCACACCGAAAGGCGATGGCAGTTTCAATGTTTACGATGACTTGAAACAGAAGCTGATGGCGAAAGGTGTACCGGAAAAAGAAATTGCATTCATTCATGATGCAAATACCGAAGCAAAGAAGACGGAGCTGTTTGGAAAAGTAAAATCTGGGCAGGTTCGTTTTTTGATTGGTTCAACAGCAAAGATGGGTGCCGGTACCAACGTGCAGGATCGTCTGATTGCTCTGCATCATCTGGATATTGGCTGGAAACCGTCTGATCTGGAGCAGAGGGAAGGACGTATCATCCGGCAGGGAAATCACAATAAAAAGGTTTATATCTTTCGGTATGTGACAGAATCCACCTTCGACAGCTACATGTGGCAGTTGATCGAAAATAAACAGAAGTTCATCTCCCAGATTATGACGAGCAAAGCACCGGTCAGAAGCTGCGAAGATGTGGACGAAGCGGCACTGTCCTATGCAGAGGTTAAGGCACTGGCAACTGGAAATCCGGCAGTAAAAGAAAAGATGGCACTGGACGTGGATGTGGCAAAACTGAAACTTTTAAAAGCCAATCACATGAATAACCAGTACCGTCTGGAAGATGATATTGCAAGAAATTTTCCACAGCAGATTGCAAAATTGACCGAGACTATTGATAGCTACAAAGCGGATATTGCCCATTATCAGGAGCATAAAATCACAGATCCAGAACAGTTTTCCATGGAGATCAGCGGCAAAGTATTTACAGAAAAGAAAGAAGCAGGAGCGGCACTACTGGCAGTCTGCAAGGACATGAAAGCAGTCGATGCAGCAATGGATATCGGAAACTATCAGGGATTCAACATGAGAATCCAGTTCGACAGCTGGAGTAAGGAGTTTATCCTGTCTGTGAAGCATGAATCGGTATCGAAAGTTCATCTGGGAGCAGATGCCCTGGGAAATATCACCCGTATCAATAATCTTCTGGAAAGCTATCCGGAGAAACTGGCAGAAGCGGAGCAACGATTGGAAACGGTACAGGAGCAGCTTACAAATGCCAAAGAGGAAGTTGGAAAGCCATTCACAAAAGAAGAGGAACTGAACCAGAAACTGGAGCGACTGTCAGAACTAAATGCCCTTCTTAATATGGATGAACGGGAAGACACAGAAGCAGAGCAGTCAGAATCGAAAGAGAAAGAAGAACGACCGGCACGTGGTTCTATCCATGAGAAATTGCAGATTTATAAAGAAAAAAGCCAGCGGGAAAGCGAGAATGGCAGGGAAGATAGAAAAAGGGACTTCGGTCTGGAATAAGAAAACAGGAAAGATGGCATAATTTGGTAGAAAGAATGTTCTGCCGGTTATGCCACTTTTGGGAATACAGGAGGAACTTATATGGCGAGAAACATGATAACAGGAATAGAAACGCAGAAAATGCAGGAATATACACAGGAACAAATAGACCGTGCAGAACACATGGGAATAGCAATTCCAGCGGACGTAAAAGAACAGATTTTTGAATATGCAAATCTGGTTGGCGAAGAAGAGAAAGTAAGGACGCTGGTAAGAAATCTGGCAGATGCAGTCAATCGGTCAGATGAAGATAGAGTAGAGGAACTTCTGGATGATGCCCAAATGGATATTCAGGACTTACCAGATCCAACCATAGGCAAGCTGGAACTTCGGGATTATGGATATACAGCAGAGGATATGGTGCCGCTTAGAAAAGCAGCAGCCCTGGATTATCACAGAATGGGTTCTAAAATCTATTGCCTGGGTAGTGATGGCAGCAAGGGAGAGTATGCAAGTAAAGAAATGATACAGGCACATGAAGGGCTGTTTGGCATGGAATCACAGATGTGGGAACGGATAAGGGATCAGGATCTGGATTATGCAGATGAAGATTTTGGAGCATTTCAGGAGCCGATGAATGTGATTGGACAGGAAGAAGCTCTGAAATTATATGATGCCGGAGCAGATATCTATCTGATTACCAATTTTTCATCACCAATCTATGTTACAGAGCGAATGGAGATTGAACGAGGTCCGGAGCATTATCAGATGTCTACAGAAGAACTGGAACGATTCCGCAATTTGGAATGGGAGATGCAGAAATATCCGCAGATTCAGTCTTTGAAAGAGGCAAATCTGCTATTAGGGACAAGACGAACATTCGGTATTTATCAAATAAGAGATGGTTTGCCAGGTGAAAACTATGCGTTTATGAATATGAGCTTCATTGAAAGTCACGGGATGCAGATTAAAAAAGAAGACTATGAACTGGTCTATGTGGGAGAATTATTTGGAAATATGTCGCTAGATGATATATTTGAACGATTCAACATCGACAGACCAGAAGACTTTCGAGGACATTCCCTGTCTGTCAGTGATATCGTAGTTCTGAATGAGGGGGGAAAGGTAACCGCTCATTTTGTAGACAGTATCAGTTTTGAACAGCTAGATTCTTTCCTGAATCTGGAAGAACAGGTTCTTAGTGAACTGGCATATGAGGTAGGAGAACGTTACTTTGCTATTCAGAGAACAGAAGAAGGATATGATTATTCCTTTTACGATGAAGATTTTCGCTTGATGGATGGTGGCGTTTATGAGAATGATGAAATTTCTATTGAAGAAGCGGCGGAGGAACTTTTGGAAGACGAAGGCTGGACTGGAGAACGCATCCGTGGGGATTATGATCAGTTGATGGAAAAAGTGAAAGAAATGGATGAGGTTGTAATGGCAGAGATTCAGAAAAGCCAGGGCGAATATAAGCCATTGGCAAAGGTAGAAGAACTGGAAGAGGCAAATTATAACATGATTGATAATGTCCTCAATAATATGCCACCGAAGAAAGAACCGTATCTGGAATACTTTGCCGCAGAATGTGATGAGTTCCATGATATGGGAGCTTATGAAAAAAGTACCGATGTTAATCAGATAGCTGCAGTCTATGAAAAATATAAGGAGAATCCAGAAACTGCGTATCTGGGATGCTCGATGGGAATTATCTATCGTGATCCGGAAGACAGTTACTACGATGATGCTGAATTTGCAATCGTAAAAGGAAATACAGTACTTGGAAATCTGATGGACGATGTTCGATTTTATGGAGAACTTGCACTGATACGGGAAGGGATTGAGAAAATTCATGATGCATTGCCGGACTATAAGTATGTACCAATGCGGGATGTTCGGGAAGCAATGTATCCAGAGAAGATGACCACAGAACAGTTGGCAGAGGCATTGGATGAGATTGCAGAAGCTTTTGATCCGTATGAGTATCGAGATAATGTGGAGACGGGAGAAAATACGGTACAAGAGGTGATGTTGGATTTGCAGAGTGGCAATACACATTCTTATATTTCTTATCTGAAGGATATTGTAGACGAAGAATGTGACCAGTCTGTGCGTGCAGGTGTATTGATTGAAAGACTGAAAGTCTATGAGCCGGAGTTTCCAAAGAATCTGGAACCAATGGTGTATGTAAACTATTGTGAAGAAAGTGCTCTCATGAATCCAAGATGTCAGAAGTTATCCGAGCTGGATGCAAAAACAGCAGAAATGGATAAAGAATGGTATGCAAAACGTGATTCGAAGACAGAGGAACCTACAAAAATCACAAAGATATATGTGACTGTATATTATGCGGAAAAAGGTGAACAGATGCTGCATCATTTCAAGAAGTCAATAGATATTGGAAATGGACATGGCGGTATTGTGAGTCAGTTGAAGTATGATAATGAAATGAAGCTTACAGATGAGTATTGGATCAATTACCAGAAAGGTAAAGGAAGTGAAGAGTTCCAAAAATATATGGAAGATCTGACAGACATGCAGAATCATGTGCTTCCGTATCTGCAGAGCTTTTGCAATCTGGAAGAAAAAGGTGTGAAAGAGAGACGAGAACAGCAGATAACGGAAAGAAATGAAGGAAGAGCAGATGAGCGGGGAACAAGTACCGAAGCGAATGCAGTGGTCAAGGATGCAGGAAAAGCAGATAGGAAACAGGTACAACAGAAGCAGGCGGTAGTTGGAAAAGATAAGAAATTATCCATTCATGAACGGCTTGAGATTAATAAGAGGATTATTCAAGAAAAGCAGGGAAAAGATAAGCCGGAGAGAGGGGCTGATCGGGGTGTGAGATAAGTATAATATTATAATTCTAATGAAGGATGTAGGGAGTCAATCCCTGCATCCTTTTTTAATGGTGCGCCTTGCGGCGCACGTTTCTAACGGGTGAAAGTCCCTAATCCGCCCTAGTAGTGGGAAGGATACAGCCAAGACCAAGGGTGTCCTTTTCATAGCAACGACTATGATTAACGCAAGGGGAATCTGAAGGAAGGCGGAGGCAAATCTCCGGTCTGACGAACAGAAATCACATGAGGCTACAGTTAAGGATAACATAATGCTGAATGAACTAGACAAGGAACTGACACGCAGAGGACACAGATTTGTGCGTTATGCAGATGACTGTATGATATTCTGCAAAAGCAGAAAAAGTGCAGAAAGAACCTTGGAAAACATCACACCATTTATCGAAGGAAAACTTTTCTTAAAAGTAAATCGAGAAAAGACTTGTGTGTCACATTCTAGTAAAGTCAAATACCTTGGATACAGTTTCTATAACTATCGAGGCAAATGCAGATTCAGAGTACATCCAAAGTCGGTTACAAAGATGAAGAATAAAATCAGAGAACTGACAAATAGAAGTAATGGATGGGGGAATGAATATCGTGCATTAAAACTGACACAGTTCATAAGAGGATGGGTAAACTACTTTGGAATGGCAGATATGAAGAAACTCTTAAAAGAAACAGATGAATGGTTACGCCATAAAATAAGGGCGATTTATTGGAAACAATGGAAGAAGGTCAGAACAAAATACAGAGAACTCAAAAAGTTAGGTGTGGATAAGGAAAAGGCGTGGATTTGCGCCAATATGCGAAATGGAAACTGGTATTGCAGTGGATATTTTGTTTTGCAAACTGCATTTAACAATAAGAAACTCCGTGAACTTGGATATCCAACATTCACAGAGTTCTATTTGAAAACATGTGAAAACTAAAGAACCGCCGTGTACGGAACCGTATGCACGGTGGTGTGGGAGGACGGTAAATAAAATAATTATTTACCTCCTACCCGATCGTAAATATGGATTGAACGTTATAATGAAAGCAGATTGGAGATGTTTTTCTTCTAACCACATCAATTAGGAAAAGAGTATCTGTAGCAGATAAATTCAAAAGGTTTGTGAATAAATTAAAAAAGATATTCAATATTTGAAAAAAGATATGTGATATTTGTAAATGCGAATTGTACAAGGAGTTTTTTGTGTGATAAAATAATTTTGATATTGATTGCACATTAAACGGAGGAAAAGAGGATGGCAATTAGTTATAATGGATTATGGAAACAGTTAATTGACCACGGAATGAAAAAAGGAGATTTGTGTGCCAAGACTGGTCTTAGCTCCAGTACAATAGCAAAGATGACAAACTGCGAGTCGGTGAAACTATCTGTTTTGGAAAAAATCTGCAAAGAGTTGGATTGTAACTTTGGAGATTTGATTGACTATGTACCAGATAACAAAGAAAAGTAAATTACCTTATGGAGGAAAATGTAAATGGCTACGAGAAGTGCAAAAATAGATCAGAAAGCAGACCTAATATGGGCAATAGCAGATAAGCTTACCGGTGTATATAAACCACATGAATATGGAGATGTTATATTACCACTTACAGTAATCAGACGTTTTGACTGTATTCTCTCAGATACGAAGGATGCGGTATTACAGAAATACGATGAAGTAAAGAATCTTCCAATGAAAGATATTTTACTTCGTAAGGCTTCAAAAAAGGATTTTTACAATACAAGTAAATATACATTTGAAAGACTTATGGATGATCCTGACCACATTGAGGAGAATTTTAGAGAGTATCTGAATAAATTTTCAGCAAATGTGCGGGATATTCTGGAAAAATTTAAGTTTGATGGACACATCACAACGATGGCAAATAAGGGGATTCTGTATATTGTTTTAAAGGAATATACAACAGACAGAGGAAATCTTCATCCGAATGAAATCTCTAACCTTGAAATGGGATATATTTTTGAAGAAATTATAAGAAGATTCTCTGAGTCTCATAATGAAGATGCAGGACAGCATTACACTCCAAGAGAAGTTATCCAACTTATGGTTAATATTCTCTTCTATGATGATAATGACATCCTTTCTGGCAATAATGTGGCAAAGACGATTTATGATCCTGCCTGTGGAACCGGAGGTATGCTTTCTGTAGCAGAGGAATATTTACATAGTCTGAATGCATCTACAGAGCTTGTATCGTTCGGTCAGGAAATCAATGACCAGACATTTGCAATCTGTAAGGCTGATATGCTGATTAAGGGTAACAATGCTGATTACATTAAGGATGGCAACACATTATCGGATGACCAGTTTGCAGGCAGTACATTTGACTATATCCTTTCAAATCCTCCGTTTGGACGTGAGTGGAAGAATGAAAAGGCAAAAGTAGAGGAAGAGGCAAAGCTTGGCTTCGGAGGAAGATTTGGAGCAGGACTTCCGGCTACAAGTGACGGACAGATGCTTTTTCTTATGACAGCAATATCAAAGATGAAAGATATTGATAAAGGTGGAAGCAGAATTGCAATCATTCATAATGGTTCCCCACTTTTTACAGGAGATGCAGGAAGCGGACCTTCTGAAATCAGAAGATATATTCTTGAAAATGATCTGCTTGAGGCAA